>BNJT01002588.1_pt1 | contig 151067 bp, 270 predicted proteins | sample 8540491 | NCBI WGS metagenome assembly BNJT01 (sample SAMD00202455, study PRJDB9452) | human saliva metagenome | host: Homo sapiens
AAAAGATTGTTCTTAAGGTACAGATGTTAGGTCTTAATACCTGTTGGGTAGGTGGCACCTATAAAAAGATTGAAAGTGTTGTAGATATCAAACCTGGTGAAAAAGTTCTTAATGATTATCGCAATTGGATATGGTGAAAAACCAAGAAGAGAAACATAAATATAAGCAGGTGAAAGACTTATCCATTGGCTATCCTGAACTACCGGAATGGTTTGTTAACGAGTAGAGGTTGTAGCTTGGCTCCATCTGCTTTAAACCAACATAGTTATCGCTTTGGCTATAGAGATGGAAAGGTATATGTAAAAAGGGCCTTGGCTTTTGCGCTAGATACCGATATTGGTATTGCAAAGTATCACTTTGAAGTTGCGTCAGGAAAAAGATTCCACCATCTGGGAATGAATGCACTTGAAATAAATATTTCAAAATTCTAGTTCTAATGAAATCAGAGAAATTGGGATATATTTACAGAAATATTCTGTAATAGTATAATGGAAAAACATCAAAAGGGTATACAATGATTGAATTTGAAAAATAATGCCTATTTCTGCAGAAGTTAGATACGCTGTACTTATCCAGTGGATACCAAATTACAAGAGGTGAAGTTCATCCACGCTTTTCAGAACTTAATCTATCCAGTGGATTATGGATATATCAACGATACAAAGAGTTTTTGGAAAAAGATGGTATCACTTCTATGCTGGTAGTGGCAATCGATATGAGATTAGCGCATTAGTTGTCGCAGCGAGACATCCTGATCAAGGAATTAGACGTAAAGCTTCTTGTGGGTTGTACCGATGAAGAAGTTGACCAAGTATTACGTTTCCTCAACCAAACAAATTATCAAAAGACAGTATTAATCCGTAAGGGTAATGAATTACCTTCTTTGGGCAGAGACAGATATTTAAAACCGATTCCAGTGAATCTATTTTATTCTTGATATGGTTCGCCATTGAAGTTGATACGGAAGTCTTCTGGACTACGTGTATCAATTAATTGTTGGCGAAAAGTTAACTGCTTTTTACCATATAATTCTGGAAATGAGATGAATCTCTACTAAGTCATAAAGAAGTGGATAAGATTTATGTTCAAGGTTTAGAACCTTGAAAATCATTCTTTTGTACAATACCATTCCGGATAAAAACGGGTGGTATTTTAATTTGTTTTTCAAGAGCACACATCAAATCGTATTTGAGTTTTTGTTGGAGATAAGAACTTTGTATAACGAACAATCTCTGTCGCAGATTCCGCACATAAACTAGGTTTGATGTTTTAGATTAAATACGTTTTCTGGAAACATTCCCTGCATACATTAGTCCAAGCTTTGACTTTGAGACCTTGTCAATCTTCATGTAAAGTTGAAGACACTCATAGGAATCTTCCGTTCTTCCACGTTGGTGTAACATCCATACGTCGATATTTGCTTCACTGATGACGTGAGCAGCACCTTCGTGTAATCCCTGTTTGAATATGTGTATCTCTTGCGACTGCGTTAATCAGTGGGATGTGCAGTTGAATCAAGAGCGTAGTGACATAAGAAAGCCATAGAAAGTAACTTCTAAATCAGAGTCATTTTCACTATACTTATCAAAAGTATTCAGATAAACCATCACACTTTTCATCGTGCATTAGATCACCATACTTCTTAAGTGATCCTGGTAACAGGGATGCTCTAGAGAAGAATAGCATATCTGGTCCTTGCGAACCTAAGTAAAACATTCCTTTGTTTGTAATCATGCGTGCATGTTCTTCATCCATTGTAATGAAGAACATCTTTCGCAAATCAACATGTGTTGTAGCAGCTGGCATAGTTTTTCTATTTGAGGATAGTGTCCTCAATCTCCTTCATTTTTCTTTGCTAGACCATAAATCTTATGGCTTGGTAGGGAACATAAACCAACGCGAATACCGTGGTTTACTTTCACTGTATAAATATGATTCTCTAAGAATGCTTCATGAACTTTTTGCATAAATCATTATCATAGATTTTTAATGTTACGAAGAAACCTTCGCGATATGGATAATGTGGCAGGTTGACTTCATGTGCTTCTGTTAAGAAGATAGAAGAGCGCTCTCTCATTAAATCAATATATAATTGTTTTTCTTTGAGAAATTCTTCTCTATTTTCATTAATAACCCAACTGAAGTTTTCCATTGCGGCATTTGGAATATTAGACCAAGTAGCACGTGCTTTCTTTTCTAATACTGTCTTCATCTCAGTAACGGATTCTTCCAGTTGCAAGAGAATCACTGCGGCCCCACAACGTAAGTCATAGGAAGTCATTGTCTTTTGAACAAGAGAAGCCAACAATCACCATGGCATTCTCACTAAGATCGTTCCAGATTTCCATGTACTTACGAGATAGTATCCGTATTGTAAGCATAATCGATATAAGCAATATCATCCAGTAAAACGATAGGGTGTGTCTTTGAGACTTCATTTATAAAGTCGATGACTTCTTTCCATTCCTCGTGGCTCATTGTATATCCAGTCGGATTTTCGCAAGGGTCATTGATGAGTAATAGAATGCGTTCTGCGTACTTCATAACTTCCCTGTACTGTTTCTTTGATGGAAGCGATGTTGAAGTGATTATCTTCACTAAAGAGTTCATACTCTGCAATCTTTAGGTTATTTTCCGAAGCCATCAAAACGATAACTACCCCAAGCAATATTTGGGATAATGACAGTTTCTCCTTCTTCTAATACAGACGTAAAGGTAGAACTGACAGCACCTGATCCATCCGGTGTTGCGACAACGTTATGTGCAAGCTTTAGGTTGTTGCCCCTGGGTTACCCATTCATATACGTCTTTACGAAAGTTAGGGATTTCCATCAAAGCTTGCGGCGTAGGTAGCTTTTACGCGGTGGTCGATTGTATCATAGTGATCAAATACAGACTTCAGTGCGACTAGGTTTCCATCGTTATCACAGAGTGTACCAATCGTTGCGTCTATTACATTTTCTTCACCGTTGATACGTTTATCTTCCTTTGCTTTCGCAACGACAGTAAACACTGCATCTGCGATTGGAGTTAGATTTCGCGCTCTTTTGTAAATGTCATAATTCATTCTCCTCAAACTAAATATGTTCCAATCCGTAACATGGTACTACCGTGCTCAATTGCGATTGATAGTCATGGCTCATACCCATAGAAAGAGTATGGAAGTATTGTTTACCAAATGTTTCCTGAAGATGTAGGAAGATATCTTGTGCTTTGGTAAAGACTTCATGAATTCGTGCTTCATCATTTGTATGTGGACCCATAGTCATTAAACCTTGAATTATAATATGCGGACACTCTTGTAAGAGGAAGTTTGTAAATACTTCCACATCAGCAGGATCTAATCCACTCTTATTGGTATCTTCATCAGCTAAATGCAATTCAATAAGCACATTAACTTTACGATTTCGTTTCGTCGCTTCTTTTTCGATGACTTTCGCAAGAGCGATATTATCGAGCGATTGAATGCAGGATACAATAGGTAAGATATCTTTTACTTTATTACGCTGTAAATGTCCTATGTATTGCCAAGCGATATCTTTTGGTAAGACTGCTGCCTTTGAAACAAGTTCAGCAGTTCTATTTTCCGCAAAGATTCTTTCGCCTGCGTCGTAATAGGATTGTATTTCTTCGATACTGTGATGCTTGGAAACAACACATAAACTCATATTTAAGGCTGCTTGCTTAATCTTCCAGTAATGTTTTTCTATCATATTGCAATTATCACACCAATGGTTTTGTGCATAAAAAGAAAACCTGCTGATGTTACAGCAGGTTAGAATTAGAAACCAAGGAATTGGGGAATGTATTAGAAGAATCAATGAGCTTATAACGTTTGCAGTATAGGTGCTAATGCATTGAATACAATGACTAGTAAAAATGACTTCAATAGGGAATAAGAGAATTCTTAATGAAGCCTTTTGTAAAATAGAATAGATAACCTTTGCCATACAACATAGAACTCCAAAGTGATCCAACTACTACAGTTACAAATAATGAGTTGATGAGTTTTGCAATGATAATCTTAACCACAGTAATTTTCTGCTTGTATAAGAAACATGACCATACTGAAGCGGCAAGTACTGAGTGTTAGTGTATATCCAGCAAAGTAGACACCCATCACCACCTAAGAAGAAACCAAGATTGTCGGTGATAATTGCGGACAGTGCTCCAGCTACTGGACCAAGAATGGATGATTCAATTGCAAGTAGTATAAAGCCAAATCCTACTTTTAAGTTCTCGGATACTGGGAAGTAGAGCTTAGATACGACAATCTTGGAGTGCGATAACACACCCATTAATGCAAGATACTTTACTGATTTTAGTTTTGATGCGGATGAATTCCAAAATTCTTTATTAAACATATAAAAACCTTCCTTTCACATCCATTTGTGAAGAAAGGTTTTCGTTCACATAATGGGAGTTGTAATGACCGCAAGCTATGCTGTCTCGTAGAGACCCGTTCCATACAGCACTTAACGCCAATTACGTTTATAACATAGCATAAGTATGTGCAATGTCAAATGGTGTGCTTGGAATTCATGTTATAATAGGGCGGTATGAAGAAAATATCAGTTACATGTGAAAGAAAAGAAGATATCGTACTGCTTAAAGAAGCAGGTGCAGATGAAGTAATTGTCGCACTCGAAGGAGGAGTATTTAGCTCGCTCCATGCTTTTTCGATTGCGCAGATTGAAGAACTATTAACGCAAGCACGTTTGGTGCAGATACAGCTATTTGTGCTGATGAATCGTTTGTTTCCACAAAGTGAGATTAAATCAGCACAACAACAAATCCAACAGTTACTAGAGATGGGGGTTGATGGTGTTATTATCGCTGATCCTGGTTTATATCAAGTAGCCAAGGATTTGTCGTTAGAAGATAAACTCATCTACAGTCCAGAAACCTTAGTAACCTCTGCAGAAGACGCAAAGTTTTGGCTATCGACAGGAATGTATTCGGTGAATATTTCACCGCTTTTAACAGAGGAAGAAATCTTGAAGATTGCCTCAAGTGTACGTCATTGTGGTATTCAGGTATTTGGATACCTACTCATGAGTATTTCTAAGCGACCACTATTAACAGCATATCAAGAAGTCGCAAATATTGAAGAGCCTTTTACATCATAACCAGTCATCTATACCTTCAGCGAACAAAAAGCGTGATGGTATGATGCCAAAGATATGAAAATGAAGCAGGTATGATGATCTATACAGATTTCGTACAGGAATCATTTGCGTGGTTAAAGCCTTTTTCAAACGCGGGCATTCAGCGTTTTGAAATGTATGGAAACTATATTCCACAAGCAGCACTATTAGATGCGGTACGGATGTATCGTCGTGTGCTTGATGGGGAAGATGGCGAGAGTGTTAGAAAGGAATTTGTTCTCAAATATCCAGAATTACCTGTATCTGATGGATATTATGGACAGAAGACGATCGAGATAAAGTTATGATGAAGAAACCTGAATTATTAGCCCCAGAGGATCTGAATCGTTGTAAGACAGCGATTCGTTATGGTGCTGATGCGGTCTATATTGAGGACAACTATTCCTTTACGCTCACGAGCTCCAACTTTTACGATGGAAGATATCAAGGAAGCATGTGCTTTCGCACGCCAGTATAACGCCCATATCCATGTCACAACAAACGTCATTCCTCATGAAGAAGATTATGAGGGTTTACGCGAGTATTTAATGAAGTTAGAAGAGTATGGTGTTACAGCGATTATTGCAAAGGCTTCACCATCGATTATGAAACTAGCACGTGAATGTGCACCAAAAACTAGAGATACACTGTTCTACACAGATGAGTATTACCAATGTAGAAACAGCTACAATTCCTCCACGAACAGTTAGGGCTAGACCGTGCAGTACTTGCGCGTGAGTGTTCAATTGAAGATATTTATGCCATCACAAAGGAATGTCCGGTAGATACAGAAGCCTTTATCCATGGTGGTATGTGTGTAAACTACTCTGGTAGATGTACACTATCCAATCGTATGACATTGCGTGATGCCAACCGTGGAGGTTGTGCACAAAGTTGTCGTTGGCAATATCATGTTTATCAAGACGATAAAGAAAACAAACACTGATATTTTATATTCTATGGGTTCTAAAGGACCTACTAGCAGCAGACTACATGTATGAATTAATGGATGCAGGTGTGAGTTCCTTAAAGATTGAAGGACGTATGAAGACAGAGTATTATGTCGCATCTGTTGTTAGTGCGTATCGTCATTTGATTGATGAGATTGCAGAGAATGATGGACCACTTTCACCAGAAAGATTGGCATATCATAAAAGGAAATCTCTCGTGCTGAAAATCGCCAGACAACAACAGCGTTCTATCCTGTGAAGGATTAAATACTACTTTGATTTATCATGCATACCTGATGCGGATGTAAATCATGACTTCCTAGCTAAGGCTTTGCTGGATACGATCAAGACGCAAATGTAGCCTACTTAGAGACACGTAATGCATTTTGATGTTGGTGAAATGTTAGAAGTGATTTCACCTGGTAAAAGACAAGCGTACTTTCAAAGTTGAGTGGATCAGAGATCCAAAAGGGAGAATACCTTGCAAGTTCTAGACGTCCGATGGTCGTGGTACAGGTTCCAATCCCATTTGAAATTGGTGAAAATGATTTGAGTGCGGAGGGCACGATAATGTTGCTAGAAGGAAATGTCAGTGTAAAAGCTGCCATTCTTGGAAATCATCGTAAGGTAGAAAAACCTTTACTATGATAAACATAAAAATGATAAAGACTTAAACTTTATCTTACATCGTGCAAAGGAAAAAGGAATTCCATGCATGCCATTAGAACGTGAAGAAATCAATGCAATGGCAACTGGAAGAACACATGGTGGATTGGTTGGGGAAAGCTAGTCCTAGAGTCTATCAAGATCTATCCGAATGCATGCATGGCAAAACACCATTTCTTGTATTACTAGAAGGGTGTAGAAGATCCATTTAATTTAGGTTATATTATCCGCACTTTATATAGTGCAGGTTGTGATGGATTGATTCTACCTAGACATGATTGGGCAAGTGTGAAAGCACAGATTGCTAAAGTCTAGTGCAGTGTGCGTTTGAATACTGAAATATTGTGATGTCTAGATGATCCTACCACAGCTTGTAAAAGACATTAAAAAAACAAGGTATCATGACTTACGCAGCGATGCGTAAAGATGCTATCACATATCTAGAAGCTGACTATCGTATACCATGTTTGCTAGCTATCGGTGGTGAGATGAGGACTATCATCTGCAGTACGAAATGAGATTGAGCAGAATATCTACATTCCATACGCAAATGATTTCCGCACTGCATTAAACGCAGCGAGGCTGCCGCAGTATTATCCTTTGAAGTCTATCGACAAAGACAATAATCACCCGAAGAAATTCGGGTTTTTATTTGAACTATGATAAAATAGTACACAATAAGGAATTAGGAGACATGCATACAATTCAAGAAAAATTATCCAATATTGGACCAATCGTGCCGGGAGTTATTCTGTTGAAAATAATGAGGAGCTAACAGGGACATCTACGGTTGCTTGGCTAAACGAACTCACAAGACACTTTCCAAAGAAGAAAGATCTAAAGATATTAGATATTGGGACTAGACCAGGGTTTATGGCAATTCTTCTCAGTCGAGCAGGTTACCAGGTGACGGGTATCGACTGTACAGAAGAGATGTTAAAACAAGCTCATGAAAACGCAAGAAAAGTATCATCTATCCATTCGTTTTCTCAAACAACCAGCAGAACATCTAGAGTTTGAAGATGATTCGGTTGATGTGATTATCAACCGTAATCTAACGTGGAACCTAGAGAATCCTATACTCGCATATCAAGAGTGGTATCGTATACTAAAGCCATCGGGAAAACTAATTATCTTCGATGCGAATTGGTATCACTACTTATTCTCTGAAGAGTTACGCAAAGCGTATGAAGAGGACCGTACAAAATGTAAAAGCGTGCACATCTGTATGACCATAATATTGGTGAAAAACTTTGATCGATGGAACGTATCGCAGAACAATTACCAATGACTGTAACAGAGCAGACCGTCATGGGATAAGAAGGCTCTTTGAAAAGAAGATTGGCTTTCAAGAATATTCAGATTGATACGGAAGTATATCATAGAGTGTTTGGACAAGAGAGAGAGATTAATTACGCTTCTACACCTCTGTTTGAAATCGTCGCTACGAAATAGGTGTGGTATGATTATGACTATGGAAAAGATAAGTTCATTACAGAATGCAAAAATTAAAAACTGGACTCTACTACATAAGAAGAAATATCGTGACGAAACAGGTTTATTTTTGGTAGAAGGTGAGCATCTTATTAGAGAAGCTCTAGCGGCTAATGCCGTAGAAACCATTGTGACGGATACAACGTCACCATTTGACTTTGAACAGGTGGTAGAAGTAACACCAGCCATTATGGCAAAATTATCTGAGAATGTTTCGAATGTGCATTATATTGCGGTTTGTCGTCAACGTAAGTTAGATATCACAAAACAGAATCGTCTTTTATTACTAGATGGTATTCAAGATCCTGGTAATCTTGGTACATTGATTCGTACTGCAATTTCATTTGGCTTTGATGGCGTATATTGTTCAACTGAGACTTGTGACCTTTACAACGATAAAGCAATTCGTTCTACCCAAGGCGCATTATTCCATATTCCTGTTGTACGCAAAGACTTCTCTGCTTTAATTCCACATTACAAAGTCAGGGCGTAAAAGTCATTGCGACTTCCTTACAGGAATCTACGACAATGAGTGAGATACCTGTAACAGAATGTATGGCATTTGTGATGGGAAATGAAGGGCAGGGTGTTCATCAAGATATCATTACTCAGGCTGACTATCGTGTACGCATTGAAATGGAAGGCTTTGAGTCTCTAAATGTAGCAGTTGCAGGTGGGATTATTATGTATCACTACCGGAGTAGCAAATGAGTCAGAAGCAGTATCCAGACTATTCATTAAAAGATTTACAACCATCCCTAGTTTTTATATTTCGCAAGCGAAACTATCGAACATTCAAGCATGGTTTCATAAAGATAATTTATCAAACTTTAAACCTTTACCTGTGAAGGTATTAGATGGTGTTCCAATCTTGACGGATGGACATACAAGGGCAGTCTTTGCAATACTTGCAGGTTTAGAGTCGGTACCATTAATATATGAAGAAGATGAACTGGATTGGAACCTATATCGTTATTGTGTAGAACAATGTAAACAAAGAGGAATTCATTCTCCATATGATTTGGTTGATAGAGTTATTTCTGCTAATGAATATGAAGAGAAGTGGATTGGCTGGTGTGATCAAATACCCAGTAAGATACAACAAGATCAAAAGTAAAAGGCACATCGCTCGATGTGCCTTTCGTCATTAGTGTTGTTCGTAATGAATTTCTGTTCCTTCGTAAGCTGCACGCATTAACTCGATCATATCCTTGATCATTTGGAACACGTGGGTTTGCTGGGGAACACTGGTCTTCGTATGAGAGGTAAGCTAACTTCTCTAAGTTTTCTTCCCATTCCTTCTTGTCAACGTTTTGTGACTTGAAGTTCATTGCCATACCAATTTCAATACCTAAATCGTGAACTGCCTTAGCAAACTTCTCAACACCTTCTTGTACTGTGTTGAACTTGAGACCAGATAGCGTGTGCTAATTGAGCGTAACGTTCATCAGCGTTGTAGAATTGGTACTTAGGCCATAGACCTGGTTTTTCTGGTTTTGTACCATTGTAACGGATGACGTATGGTAATAATGTACCGCAAGTACGTCCATGTACTGTATGGAATTCAGCACCAATCTTATGAGCCATAGAGTGGCACATACCTAAGTAAGCATTTGCGAATGCCATACCAGCCATTGTGGAAGCGTTATGCATCTTTTCACGAGCTTCTTCATCCTTCGCACCATAGTGTACAGCTCTTGGTAAGTATTCGAATACCATCTGTACTGCCTTTAATGCAAGAGCGTCTGTGTAGTCAGTAGCCATGACGGATACGTATGCTTCACATGCGTGTGTTAATACGTCCATACCGGAGTCAGCTGTAACCTGTGCAGGTAAGCTCATTACAAGTGCTGGGTCAACGATTGCGACTGTTGGTGTTAATGAGTAGTCAGCTAATGGATATTTGAGCTTGTTAACCTTATCTGTAATAACTGCGAATGGTGATACTTCAGAACCTGTACCTGATGTAGTAGGGATACATACTAAGTGTGACTTCTTACCTAATTCAGGATATTGGAATGCACGCTTACGAATATCCATAAACTTCTGCTTCAAGTCAGCAAAGTCAACTTCTGGGTGTTCGTAGAATAACCACATACCCTTAGCAGCGTCCATTGAGGAACCACCACCTAAAGCAATGATTGTGTCTGGTTTGAAGGCTTGCATTAATTCCCAACCCTTCTTAACTGTCTGTAAGGATGGATCTGGTTCAACGTCGCAGAACAATTGAACTTGTACCTTATTCTTACGAGCTGCTAACTGTTCAGTAATTCTTGATACATAACCCAAATCAACCATTGTGCGGTCTGTAACGATGAATGCACGATTGATTTCACGCATGTCGCGTAAGTATGTGATGGAATTTTGTTCAATATAAATCTTGCTTGGAATCTTGAACCACTGCATTGTATTTCTCCTTTTACCTATCTTCTTGATGTTAATCAGATTAATTGCACTAACGTTACCGGATACTGAGTTGTGACCATAAGATCCACAACCAAGTGTTAATGATGGAATAAAGGAGTTATAGATATTACCGATACCACCGAATGTAGTAGGGGAGTTCCAAATTAAACGACAAGCCTTGATGCGTTCACCAAACTTCTTCGCTAATTCTTCGGAACGTGTATGAATCGCAGCTGTATGTCCAACACCGTTTAACATAACAGTAGCTTTCTGCTTTTATCAAATCCATCTTCAACGGAACTTGCTTTTTTCCATTGCAAGTACTGGTGATAGCTTTTTCACGTGATAGTGGTTCTTGAACGCCTGGTTTTTCTAATTCAACAATTAAGATAGATGTTTGAGGATCTACTTTGAAACCTGCTTGTTCAGCTAATCCAAGCAGCTGGCTTACCAGACAACATGCGCCGTTTAACTTTGCGTTTTCTACACCCTTGGAGTGAGCTGTATATCCAAACATATATGTTTCAAGTAATTTCTTTTCTTTAGGTGTGCAGAAGTGTACATTATAGTGTTTGAATTCTGCCTTAACATCTTCATAGATATTTTCATCAACGATAACTGTCTGTTCACTAGCACAGATCATACCGTTATCGAATGCTTTGACATTGCGATGTCATTAACTGCTTGCTTTGATATCTGCAGTTGTTTCGATATACGCAGGAGCGTTACCAGCACCTACACCTAATGCAGGGTTTACCACAGCTGTAAGCTGCCTTAACCATTGCGTTACCACCAGTTGCAAGAATTGTGAAACACCTGGATGATTCATGAGTGCGCTTGTTGCGTCCATGGATGGATGATCAATCCACTGAATGCAGTTTTCAGGAGCACCAGCCTTTTAAAGCTGCTTCATATACGATGCGTGCTGCTTCAGCAGAGCACTTTTTGTGCATTTGGGTGGAATGCAAAGATGATAGGGTTTCTTGTCTTTAATGCAAGTAAACTCTTGAAGATTGCTGTTGAAGTAGGGTTTGTTACTGGTGTTAAAACCTGCAACAACACCAACTGGCTCAGCTACTTCTGTGATACCTGTAACAGGGTCTTCACTAATGATACCAACTGTCTTAAGATCACGTAGGTAGTTCACCATGTATTCGCAAGCAAATAAGTTCTTTGTTGCTTTATCTTCAAATACACCACGTCCTGTTTCATCGATTGCCATTTTAGCTAATGTACCGTGTTGGTCAAGTGCTGCTACTGTACACTTTGCTACGATAAAGTCAATCTTTTCTTGGTCAAATGATGCATAGTCATTTAGTGCCTTTAATGCTAGGGCAACTTTATCATCTACTTCTTTGACACGAACTTCCACAGGGGCTGTATTTACTTTTGTTTCTTTTGTTACTTTCTTTTTGACTGCCATGTCCTTTTCCTCCATGTGAATTATTTCACGTAAGCAAGAATACCACGTTTACATAATCAAGACAATATTAAATGATATCACAAGTAATCGCTTACATTTTGAAAAATTAATATTTTTCGAAAGAAAAAGGGCATTTTTTGCCCTTGGAAATCTTGTATGCATGTTAATAATATTGACAGGAAAATCGTTTTTCATCTGGAACGATAGGGACTACTTTACAGGAATAATCATTGACTTTAATGAAACGACCGTCGCCCTTAATGATAGTCGCAAGGAATTGATCTATGGTATCACTTTCTCCCTTGTACATAGATTTCTACCAAACCATTATCTAGATTTTTCACACTTCCAGTTAATCCATAAGACTGTGCGTGCATTTGTACGAAGTAGCGAAAACCAACACCTTGGACTCTTCCTTCCACAAAAATATGATAGCGAACCATAACATCCTCCTTATAGTGATTATACAAAATAGATTTTCTACTATACAAGTCATATAATGAATGCAGGTGATAAACATGATACATATACTATTAAATCAATTTACATTTGACCAAGCTTGGGGCTTTGGTGAACTCTCACAACTCATCGAAAAGGATATGAAGGTATTAATGATGCCATTATCATATAACGATGGTTGGTCTAATGAATTTGCAAGTTGGGATGACTTCTTTTGCGAAAGGGAAACCAGCGTATGAAATGATGGTGCGTCCTTTCCATAACTATGGTATCCGAGAAAAACAAATTAGTTGGTTTAATTATTACCAGGATAATTATGCAAGTGCAAAAGCAAAAATTGAAGCTGCGGACATTATTGTGATGACTGGTGATTGTGGTGAATGGATCATGCAGAGAATCGAAGATTTAGGCTTACGTGATTTGTTATGCAACTTTTGATGGTATCCTAATCGGACATCATGCAGGTGCTCTTGTACAACTTGATACATTTCACGAGTCAAATCTAGATAATACATTTGAACTACAAGAAGGACTGGGACTACTATCGGAATTTTGATGTAGATATTAATTACGTCGAAGACGAAGAACATTTATCCATGATCATTCGTGAGATTGAAGATGTAGGAAATCCAGTAGTAGCAATCCCTAAAAAAATAGTGGTCTATTAATCGTCGACGGAGAGTTTACATTACTAGGAGATTCCTTCGTTTTAAATCATACACATCTAGATGATATCTATCGTGCCTATGATAGTTATCGTTATGATGTATAACTACTAAAGGAGAAATTGTTAATGAACGCAGATTTTTATATCAATGGAATACAACTAGAAACAGAGCGACTTATTTTAAGACCGTTTGTAAAAGAGGACTTAGATGATTTTTATGCTTACGCTTCTGTTGAGGGTGTCGGTGAAATGGCTGGTTGGAAACATCATGCCAGTAAAGAAGAAACGCAAAAAATATTAGATTTGTTTATCGAGAGTAACCAAGTATTTGCAATCTATCACAAAGAAGACCAAAAAGTAATTGGCTCTCTTGAAATCAAAAAATATGGAAGAGAAGAAGCTTTGACAGAGTTTGCAACCTATCAAGGAAGAGAACTTGGTTTTGTTTTAAGTAAAGACTATTGGGGAAGTGGTATCATGCCAGAGGCAGTAAAGGCTAGTTATCAAGTATCTATTTGATGAATTAAACTATGACTTTCCTGCTTTGTGGGTCATTTTTCATTTAACCAACAATCAAAAGAGAGTTCAAGAAAAATGTGGCTTCCAAACCATATCGCAAAACTAATGATGACTACCTCTGAGCATACAAAAAGAACCAATTATTTTGAATCTTTTGATTAATCCACATAAAAAAATATAACATTAGAGTTTTTCTCATCCTGAAACATTGATTTATCCACAAAATATATCAGGGAAACATATATAGAAATATGTAGTAGTATTCGGAGAATAACAAAATATAAGTTGGACATCTATGATGAAAAAGGTATGATAGTTGCATGAAATATATTGTATGTGATGACGAACAGCTTCAAATGGATATCTTGTGTAAGTACATTCATGAATATGCACAAGCACATCATTTGGAGATTGAAATATTAAAATATACAGATTGTGATAATCTCTGGTGGGATTTGCAGAATGGTCTTGTCGCAGATCTACTTTTATTGGATATTCAAATGGAGAATATGACAGGGATTGAGCTTGCTCGTAAGATGAGACAAGCACGTCTAAATCATTTGATCTGTTTCATCAGCGGTGTCAAAGACTTTGTCTTTGAAGGATATGATGTAGACGCATTAGCCTATCTTTTAAAAACCTTATGAGAAAGATCAATTATTTAAGATATTAGATAAGGCAATCAAGCAACCACATATTTCAGATGAATTTTCGATTATTTCTTCTAAGAAGGAAGTATATAAAATTTATCATCGTGATGTGATTGGTGTTGAAGCACTTGGCCACGAGACAAAGATTTATTTGCGTAGTGATGGTATGAGCGAGGAGACAGCAATTACCATCAAACAGAGTATTCGTGAAGTTCTTGAAAATGCTACATATGCCATTATTACAAATTCATCGCTCGTTTTGCGGTAAATATGAAAAATATTGTACGTGTAACAAAAGAAGGATTGTATTGGTGAAGATGGTGTACAGTTCCCAATCGCACGTGGTAATTATGAAATGTGTATGCAGGAATTTATCGCAGCCAATCGAGGTGCATTATGATGGCTGTAATCATATTGATTGGGTATTAGCGCTTTTATGAAAGCTATTATCAAGAAGATACAGATAACATTCATGCATGTGATTGTGTCGATTATGATACTGGCACTTACAGGATATAGTGTTTATCGTCTGCTCTTATATGATAGTTGTATGGATTCTCTTATCTTTTTCATTTGGAATCATTATCATTTCTTGAAAAGAAGAAAGAATCTTTTCAGCAATCGTCATTCTGTTGTATCTTGGAATTCTGTTCCTTGGTATTTATTATGATGGTTTTTATCGCAGGTGGTATTGCGGCACTAATCTTTGTTTTGTTGGAATATCTTCTGCAAAAGAATTATGAAGCGAGAAGAAGATAAAACTATCATCTATCAGAATAAACTGATGAAACAGCAGATGGATGAAATCGAAAAACATCTACATGACCATGCGTGGATGGAGACATGACTATCATAACCATCTACAGTCTTTAAAAAGGATATCTTTCTTTGAATAAAGTTGACCAGATGAAAAACTATCTCAATGAACTTGAGACAGATTTGGATTCTATCGATACACTCTATCATTCTGGAAACTTACAATTAGATTCAATCTGAACGCAAAAGCTTTGCGATTGCGGAGAAAGGACAAATTCGTATTCATTGCGATGCGTCAATTCCACCACAATTACATGTATCAGATTTAGACTTATGTGTTATCTTAGGAAATCTATTAGATAATGCGATTGAATCTTGTCGTAAGATAAAGAGATCCAGATGAACGATTTTATTCGAGTTTATATTGGTATTCTAAAGAAACAACTCTATATCTCGATTACAAACGCTACAAGTGAGACAGTAAAGCAACGTACCGATCACTATTTCACGACGAAAGCGAGGCGACCATGGACATGGGCTAAAGAGAGTTGATCAAGTCGTTAAGAAATATGATGGATATCTTAAACCGTCAAAATGAACCAGGTGTATTTGCAACGGAGATTGTACTACCTCTATAAGATTTCGTGCATGAATTTGAACAATTCATGCATTTTTATTTGCTTCTGTCATATGAAGTATTGTATTTCTGCAAGGAGGTAATCACTATGAAACTTACTAGATGGAATATTTATAAGGATATGCTCTATCGATTGTGGAAATGCGACTCACATGTAATCAAAATGATGTTGTTAGAGATTGTTATCTCAGTAATAGAAGGATTTATCGCTGTATTATTACCAGCTGCTATCATTCAATTTATTACTACAACCCAAGACTGGATAACACTAGTATTACAGATATTTGGTTTGTTTGCGGTGTATGGAATCTTTAGCATGTGGCATGTTTACCTTGCAACAAGAAATAGTATGCAATATGTCATTCCAAGACAAAAATTATTTATCTTACCAGTCGCCAAAAAGGTACAGGAATTAACCTATTCCTACTACGAAACAAAGCCTGCTCAGGAAAAAAACTTGAAAATGGAATTCGTGCATTAAATATGAATATGGAAGGTGCGGAAGGTGTCTATCATAATACTGTGATTGTTTTTCTCTGCAATTTTCAGTTTGATACTATATGCAGTTTTTATCAGCCGAATTGGCCTGCCAATCCTTTTTTAGCTCTATTATGTATTTCCTTTCTTCATTATGGAATCTATGAAAAATGCTATGCATTGTATTTAAAGAAAGATGAAGAAAAGGCAGAGAATTATTCTAAGTCTCGTTATTTTAATAGCCTTTCTCAAAAGAGTGCGAAAGGAAAAGATATTCGTCTCTATCAGATGCAGGATCTTTTAAAAGCAAAGATGCAAGAAAATAATGATATTCTCGTACAGAAGACAATTGCCGCTTCAAAATACAAAGGATGGATAGCACAAACAGATGTTATTTTTAGGATTTATCCGTGATGGAATTACCTATGGATATCTAATCTATTTGATGATGCATGGCATGATTGAAATGAGTTCATTCGTTCTTTATATCGGTATTGTCATTAGTTATGGTCAACGATTCACAGCTTTAACTGCTGAGATTGCGAAATTACATTCTAATCTAGATTTAACAAAGAGAACGTATGAATTTGAAATGGATAAAAATGTGATTAATCAAGATGGTAAGAAAGCGAGTGCACCATTCGATATTATTTTTGAGAATGTATCTTTCCAATATCCAGAAAGTGAAAAGTATGTCTTAAAGAATTTTTAATCTACACTTTACAGCAGGAGAGAAACTCGCACTTGTAGGTGTAAATGGTGCTGGCAAGACTACAATCGTGAAACTGTTAAGTGGATTGTATACACCAACTTCAGGAAGAATCTTAGTCAATGGTATCGATTTGAAAGAAATCAATAAAGAAGATTACTTTGGAAAAGCTTGGGAATCGTATTCCAAGAAATTGATTTATTCTCTATGACAGTTGGTGAGAAATATTTCTTGCATGCATGAAGAAGACTATGATGAAAATCGCGTACAAGAAGCGTTGCACATCTCTAAGTTAGATACGATTGTAAATCAATTACCAAAGGGAATTCATAGTTATATCAATACAGATCTATCACCAGATGGAATCAACTTCAGTGGTGGACAACAACAACGTTTATTGCTTGCAAAGGCATATTACAAAAATCCTTCTTTACTTATCTTAGATGAACCTACTGCAGCGCTTGATGCACTTGCGGAGAAGGATATGTATGAAGAGTATAAGGAAATCACAAAAGATAAAAGTGCATTATTTATTTCGCATCGTTTAGCTTCAACTCGTTTCTGCGACAATATTGTCTTCTTAGAAAATGGAGAGATTATTGAACAAGGAACGCACGAACAACTTATGAAATTAAATGGTAAATACGCAGAGATGTTTGATGTACAAGCAAAATACTACAAGGAGGAAGAACAAGATGAAACTCAAGAAATTCTATCAACAAACGCATGATTTGATTCAACTTTTAAAAGTTCAATTTCCTCATATTACTGTACAGATGCTTACATTAGCTTTCTGTAGAAGTACACCTAACTTCATTGTATTGTTTGGATATTCACGTATCTTAGACTTATTACTTACAAGCCAGTTTCAAAACGCAATTCAAGTTGTCACGATTATGCTAGTTAGTAGTTATCTATTATCCTTCATTGGTAATTGGATTGATTCTTATTTACAAGGATATGAATTTATTACAGATGAAGTAATCATGAGTCAGGTGAACTATATATCGTTTACCATGCGCTACGATATTTTTGAAGATAACGATAGCATGCAAAAAGTACGTGCAGTAAGTAATCGTATGAATGCTACAGGAGGAACTGGTTCTTTCTTACAGATTATAATTCTGTTATGCACTAACTTATTTTTCTGCTCTATATGCATTCTGTTTTTGTAGGGTACTTGTTTTTATCAGGCAATGCAGTATTCGTTCTATTTAGTATTACTACTATTACTGGCAGTTGGCTGTATTTGTTTGAGTGTTATGATTTTTAAAGCGCACGAGTGCTTATTATGAAGACTTAAATAAAAGAAATATTCATAACAACTCTGTGTTTAGTTATCTACTCACAACAATGGTCAATGTAGAATACAAGAAACAAATGATGATCAATCGAATGGGTCAGTTATTTGAAAAGTATTTTTAAAAAAATATTATTAAAACATTCCATGTTTATTTGGATTTCTCTAAGAGAAAAGGAAGATATGAATCGGTTTATAACTTCGCATTAAGTATCTTTTGGAGCATGTACATATATTTATATCGCATACTTAAGCTTGCATGGTTATTTATCAATTGGTTCTGTTCTTCTATATGCAGGTGCGATGCAACAACTGATTCAATATATTTCGGGTTGTATCATATCTTATAGTGATGCAGTATTCCAATTGGATTATCTAAATTACTTTACAGATTTCTTGCATGATGAATCTATTCGTACCACAGGTTCATTACCAATTGAAAAAGAGAAATGATAATGCATATGAGTTCTGTTTTGAAAAACGTAAGTTTCCACTATCCAAATAGTGAACAACTTGTATTATCCAATGTGAATCTTACATTTAAGATTGGTGAAAAAGTTAGCGTTAGTTGGACAAAATGGTGCTGGTAAGACAACAATCATCAAGTTACTATGTCGCTTGTATCAACCGACTGAAGGAAGAATCTTGTTAAATGGTATTGATATTCAAAAGTTTGACTTCAATGAGTATACAAAAATCTTTAGTCCAGTATTCCAAGACTTTAGTATGTTCAATATCAGCGCAAAAGAAAATCTAGAGTGCGGTCATCATAATGAAGAAAAAGATATCAATGCGATTATTGCTGATGTAGGCCTAGAGAAGCGCTTTACATCTGGTCAGGATGGACTGGGTTGTGTATTAGAAGATTTAAATAGTGAAGGTGTTAAGTTATCTGGTGGTGAAGCACAGAAGTTAGCAATTGCACGTGCATTGTACAAAGACGCTCCATTTGTAATCCTAGATGAACCTACTGCAGCTTTGGATCCATTCTCAGAAGCAGAAATCTATGAGAACTTTGATAAACTTGTTGGAGGTAAGACAGCTATTTATATCTCTCATCGTATGAGTTCATGTAAGTTCTGTGATCGTATTGTTGTCTTTAAAGATGGTAAGTTAGTAGAAGATGGCAATCATGATTCACTCATGCACAAACAAGGTGAATATTACACACTCTATCAAGCACAGGCAGAGTATTATCAACAATAACAAGAAGGTATACTGTTTCGACAGTATATTTTCTTTAGGCGAGAGAAGATTATTTTTCGAAACTTTAATAATTTTTAAGTTTCGAAAAGAAGACCGTGTTTGTTGCCAGTCACACGGAATATGGGTATACCTATAAAAATTACGTGACTATTGAGTTATTGCAAAGTGAATCTACAATGGACGTTGGAAAAACTTTCATCTGAAGGAAATTGATTTTGTGGAAACTAGTGACATTCTTATGTGATTTGCCGTATAATATGGCTATTAAAGCGATAACGAAAAGAGTAGTAGCCAAACACGCTATAGAAAGAGAGGAACCTAAACGCTGAAAGGGTTCTATAGAAGACGCTTGGTGAATTCACTTTTCTAGCGAGATTAATCATCTCCCGTATATCTACGTTACAGATTAATTGAGGTGCGCACGATTTGTGCGAATCAGGATGGTACCGCGTGAATAACGTTCCTGCAAGATTTTGCAGGAATTTTTTTATGGAGGAAAAGGTCGATGAGCGATAAAGTTATGCAGGTCCAAGATGAAGCGTTAGCTGCGATTGAGCAAGCAAAGCAACTTGGAACAACTACAACAAGTCAAAATTCAATACTTAGGTAAAAAGGGAAGTATTCAGGCACTTATGTCTGAAATGAAAGCTTTACCACCAGAGGAAAAGCCAGCCTTTGGTCAGAAAGGTAAACGTATGTAAGGATACGGTTGCCAAAAGTATTGGAGTCAAAAGAAGAAGTATTAAAGATTGCGGCTCTTGCAGGTAAGTTAGAAGCCGAAAAGATTGATGTTACATTAGCTGGGTAGATATCCATAAACTTGGAACGACACATCCATTGATGATGATTCAACAGGAGATTGAAGATCTCTTCTTAAGTATGGGTTATAAGGTTGCGGAAGGTCCGGAAGTAGAACAGGATTACTACAACTTTGAATTGGCGAATACACCAAAAGATCATCCAGCTCGTGACATGCAGGATACTTTCTATATCGATCCAAATACATTACTTAGAACACATACAACTGCGATGCAGATGCGTGAATTAGAGAAGGCAAAGGGACAGGTTCCAATCAAGTTAATTTGCCCAGGTAAGGTTTATCGTCGTGATGACGACGATGCAACACACAGCCACCAGTTTCATGCAGTGTGAAGGCCTTGTTGTTGGCGAGAAATATTACTTTAACTGATTTGAAGGGAACACTAGAATATATGGCTAGTACAATGTTTGGTCAAGGTAGAACAGTTCGTTTCCGTCCATCCTACTTCCCATTTACTGAGCCTTCTGTAGAAGTTGATGTATCTTGTCCATTCTGTAATGGTAAGGGTTGTAACGTATGTAAGGGATCTGGTTGGATTGAAATCTTAGGTGCAGGTATGGTACATCCAAATGTATTACGCATGAATGGATTTGATCCTGAGAAGTATTCTGGATTTGCCTTCGGTGTAGGACTTGAAAGAGTTGCGATGTTGAAATATGGAATTGATGATATTCGCAACTTCTATACAAAATGACGTTCGCTTTTTGAAGATATTCGATCGTTTTGACTAAGAGGAGGAAGGCAATGAGACTAAGTTATAAATGGCTACAGGAATATGTAGATTTAAGTGATATTACGCCACAACAACTAGCAAATAAATTAACCACTGCTGGACTAGAAGTTGAAGGAATTGAACCGATGGCACAAGGAACTGGCCTTGTGATTGCGGAAGTAATTGAATGTGAGGATATTCCCAGATACACATTTACACCGTACAATCGTACGCTATGGAGCAGGTGAAAATGACACAACACAAATTGTATGTGGTGCTCCAAACTGCCGATTAGGCTTAAAGGTTATCGCAGCTCTACCAGGTGCGGTTTTACCTGGTATTACCATTCAAGCAAAGCCACTTCATGGAATTGAATCAAATGGTATGCTTTGCTCACTGCGTGAGTTAGGTATTGATCATAAATATCTTACAGAAAAAAACAGATTAACGGAATTGAAGAGTTACCAGAAGATGCACCTGTTGGTGAAACAAACGTGCTTGGATACATAGGCTATGATGACACGATTTTAGATGTATCATTAACACCAAATCGTGCAGATTGTTCTAGCATGTGGAATATGGCAAAAGAAGTTGGTGCTATTTTACACCGTGAGGTGAAGTGGCCTGATTATGCTGGTAAATCCAATGTTGGAACACCATCCAACTTTAAGGTAACAAGCAACACTGATAAGTGTGATTTCTTTATGGGTAAGGTTGTAAATCATGTAAAGGTAGGACCATCTCCAAAGTGGATGGTGGAATACTTTACATGCGGCAGGTATCAATTCCATTAATAACGTTGTTGATATTTCTAACTTTGTAATGCTTGAAACAGGACAGCCATTACACTATTACAATCTTGCAAAGCTTCCAACAAGAGAAATTACAGTTGTGGATGATCGTGAGCTAAAGATGACTGCGTTAGATGGTGTAGAGTTTGCGATTGAAAAGGGAGATATCCTCATTACTACAAATGGTGAAGTAACCGGGATTGCTGGCATCATGGGTGGGGAAGAGTCCATGATCGATGAAACGACAGAAGGTATCTTTATCGAAGCAGCACATTTCAATAAGACTTCTGTACGTCGTTCATCCATTCGTTTAAATCTCATTACTGAGGCAGCACAGCGCTTTACAAAGGGTATTGAGGCATTAGCTGCACAAAAGGCTATGGACCGTTCTGTACAACTCTTACAAGAGTATGCATGTGCAGATGGATTTGAAGAAACAGTCATTTATGGCACAGATGGTTATAAGCCAGTTGTGGTAAAGGAAACACTCTCTCACTGTAATGCCTTATTAGGTACAGCATTTACAATGGATGAAGTGAAAGAAACACTGACATGGTTGAAACTTTGAACCAGAAGTAAATGGGGATGAGATTACATGTCATATTCCAAGTTACCGTGTTGATATTGAAGGTCGTGCAGATATCGATGAAGAAATTGTACGCTTAATTGGTTTTGATACTTTGAAGTCTACATTACCAGTGATGAGTACAACCGTTGGTCAATTATCACCAAAGCAGAAACTCAGACGTATGACACGCGAAACATTGAAGGCCTTTGGTCTTAATGAAATCGTTACATATACATTAATCTCTGAAGAAGAGATGAAAGACAGCGTTATCTGCCACTTGGTGAAGCAATTCCTCTTGCGATGCCAATGTCAGAGAATCGTAAGTACATTCGTGCAAGTTTATTAAACTCTGTATTAACAAGTGTGCAATACAATGAAGCGCATCAAAAATACAGATAACTTGTTATTTGAAATCTCTAAGGTATATGCAAAGGATAAGGAAGAAGAAAAGACTTGCAGTCGTATTAGATGGTAACGTTCAAAATGATCCACTCCACAAGTTAAATGAAGCTGGTGATTTCTATGCCTTAAAGGGAATCCTAATGACATGGTTAAATCGTTGTGGTTTCAATGATGCACGCATTACTGTACGTCCAAATACAATGGATGTAGAACACTTCCATCCTTATCGCAGTGCAGAGATTCTCTTAGACCGTAAACCATTAGGTCTATTTGGTGAATTACATCCAAGCTATGCGAAAGAAAGTATGATTTAAAAAGCGAGTAACATATGCGGAACTTTCATTGGATGTCGTAAATGAGACAAGTGCTTCTAAGGTGAAGTTTGTGCCGATTGATCGTTATCCATCAATCTCACGTGATATTGCATTAGTTGTAGATAGAGAAGTCACAGCAGAAGAAATGTTAAAGATTATTAACAGTACAGGTAAGAAGCTTGTTCGTAAATCGGAAGTATTTGATATTTACGAAGGACAACATGTTGAAGCAGGTAAGAAATCTGTAGCACTACGTATTACATACCAAGCTTCTGATCATACACTAAATGATGAAGAAGTACGTACTGTTCATGATGCGATTCTCGAAAAACTCAAAGAAAAAGCTATCTGCAGACTTACGGTCATAACAAAAAAAGCCGGGTATTCTCGGCTTTTTTTGCATGCATGTTTCTTAGTTTTTTGTTTTTAAGAATTGTTTACGATATGTACTTGGGGAACAACCAATCTCACGTTTAAACGCAAAGGTAAAGTAGTTTTGGTTCGAAAAACCAATGATAGTAGAAATATCATTCATACTATAACTGGTAGTCTCTAATAAGAACTTTGCTTCAGAGATTCGACGTTGTATTAAATAACGCATCGGAGAAATCCCTTTATATTGGTTGAATGCATGCACTAAGTAATATTTATTTAAGAATGTTAATTCACTGAGCTTGTCTAGGTCGATATCTTCTTTAAAGTGGTCGTTGATATAGTTTTCGATGAAGATACATTCTTTCGTTGTCTTTTTTACTGGCGATACATTTAGTGTTGTATTGGTACGACGTACCATGTTGATAAGCATAATCTCTAATAGGGAGTTTACTAAGTGTTGAGAGTATTCATCTTGATGTTCCATTTCATGTAGTAATGTTTTTGAGATAAAAAAGGATATCATTCTTATATGCTTTTATAGTTATGCATACTAAAGTTACTATTGAAACGTTTATCATCACTGTGGAAGTGTAAACCTTCAATACCTGCTACAATATATTCAAGAGGGAATTCTCTTTACTAACCTCAGTGTGCTCAATATATGAGTTCACAATAATGAGGTCATCTGCTTGAATGTCTAGGTATTTCCCTTCGACAAAGAATTTGCCTTCACCAGAGATAACATAGAAAAGCTCTGCACATGCATGACTGTGCGGAGTTGAATGCCAATCTCCCTCATAGCGGGAGTGGGTAACGTACAAAATCTTACCTAGTGAGCGATCTTCGTTTTGGTTCTGAGAAATAGCTGTTATCATTGCTTTAATCATACCATGTAACGCATTTTTTTGCATTCTTAATTTTTTTAATTGATTATATGAAATATTGCGAAATAGATATATCACAGCAATATTTCGATAATATTTAGCAATATATCTCTTGTTTGAAAGCGTTTTCACCAATAAACTGAAATTATCAAATAAGTTTCTTAGGAGGAAAAGAGGAACATATGAAAAAGTTATTGACATTATCATTAGCTGGTTTACTCGCAGTCGGGGCTATTGGCTGTAGTAAAAAAGAAGCTGCTTCTTCACAGAAGGAAAGTGAAGAAACAACATTGCACATTTCTGGTCTAGATGGCGGATATGGCACAAAGGGTTGGGAAGCTGTTGTTAAGGCTTTCGAAGAAAAGGAAGGCGTTAAGGTTGACCTTCGTTTAGAGAAAGAACATCGCTGATACATTACGTAGTGAAGTTCAAGCTGGAACATATCCTGACTTAGTTTACTTATCAGTTGGATCTAAGGGTGGCTTAACAGACACAATGATCGCTGAAAAGATGTTAACAGACATTACAAGCGTACTTGATGAAAAAAAGTATATGGTGAAGATGTAAAGGTGAAGGATAAGCTTATCGATGGTATCTATGAAGGTTTAGCTACACAGCCATACGCTGATGGCAGATTATACTTAGCACCTATTAACTACAGCCCATGTGGATTATTCTATAACGCTAACCTATTTAAGGAAAAAGGGATGGAGTGTTCCAACAACTTGGGATGAAATGTGGGAATTAGGAGAAAAGGCTAAGGCTGAAGGTATCTCATTATTCACATACCCAACAACAGGTTACTTCGATGCATTCTTCTCTGCTTTATTAAATGAAACAGCAGGACCAGAAGTATATGCGAAGTTAATGACATATGACGTTGACGCTTGGAAGTTACCAGAAGTTAAGAAGGCATTCGAAATCGTAGGCAAGCTTGCTCAGTATGTTGAACCAACAACAGTAGCTAACGCTAACGGCGATAACTTCAAGAAGAACCAACAATTAATCTTAGACAACAAGGCATTATTCGTTCCTAATGGAACATGGTTACCAGGTGAAATGGCTGAAGCTCCACGTGCTGCTAGTTTTGAATGGGGATTCACAGCTTTACCTAAGGTAACTGCTACAGGTGACGCTTACTCTACAACATTTACAGAACAGGTATTTATTCCTAAAGAAGCTAAGAACCCAGAATTAGCTAAGAAGTTTATTACATTCTTATACTCTGATGAAGCTACAAAGTTATTCTATGAAAATGGTGGTGCTGTAATGCCTACTAAGGATGCTTCTAAGTTCATCGGTAAGGATGATGAAAATGCTTTATACTACACAATCTATGACAATGGCGCTAAGTCAAATGCAGTAGGTTTCCAAGTTATGGACAACATCGTTGAAGGTGTGAGTGTAGCTGATGCTAATACAGGTGTTCTCTACGCAACTGTAAACTCAATCGTAAATGGTTCCAAGACAGTTGATGAATGGTATGACGCAACAGTGAAGGCTGTTGAACAGATTGCCGAAGCAAACAAATAATCAATTAGCTGTTAAGTATTAGAATTCATTAAAATAACGATGGTGGACAGCCGTCGTTATTTTTAAGGAAGGGAGTAATGAAATGAAAAAAAGTGTTGAGAAGAAGCTGTTTATCACAATATGCCTAGCTCCAGCAATGATATTACTGACACTATTTATGTTATATCCAACGATAAACGTATTTATGATGTCGATGTTTAAATGGGGTGGCTTAAGTGATAACCGTACATTTATAGGATTAAAGAATTTCCAGATGTTATTTAAAGATATGAACTTTATCCGCGCTCTTCAGAATACAATCTTGATCATCGTGTTGGTAACAATCGTAACGATGGCTTTCGCAATCTTATTTGCGTCAATTCTGGTTCGTGAAAAGATAAAGGGACAAAACTTCTTTAGAATCATATTCTATATTCCAAATATCCTTTCTGTCGTTGTTATTTCTGCAATCTTCAGTGCGATTTATGATCCATCTGAAAATGGTTTGTTAAATTCACTTGTAGGACTATTTAACGGCAGTGCTGGAACGACAAAGTATCTTGGTGATCCTGGTTTAGTTGTATATGCGTTAATTGCCGCATTAATTTGGCAGGCGATTGGTTATTACATGGTTATGTATATGGCAAGTATGAGTACGATACCAGAACACCTGTATGAAGCTGCGTCTTTAGAGGGTAGTGGAAAAAGTAAAAACAATTCTTCTCGGTAACGATTCCGATGATTTGGGACAATATTCGTACAACACTTACATTCTTCGTCATTTCAACCATTAATCTGAGTTTCTTGTTTGTGCAAGTCATGACCGGTGGTGGTCCTGATGGAGCCAGTGAAACAGTGCTCAGTTATATGTACTTGCAAGCATATAATCGTTCAAGTTATGGCTATGGTATGGCAATCGGTGCAGTTGTATTTATTCTTTCATTTACCTTATCATGGGCAATCAATCGCGTAACACATCGTGATTCGATTGAGATTTAGGAGGTAATATGAAGAGAAAAACATTTTTGATTTATACAAAAATCTTTATATATGTTGCGCTGATTTCTTTAGCGATATCCATTATCATTCCGGTATCCTGGGTATTCTTAGCATCAATTAAAACAAATGCTGAGTTCTATGGAAACCCATGGGCATTACCACAAGGATTTAATATTCAGAACTTTATCGATGCCTTCCAAATTGCACAAGTTGGTGATTTTATCTTGAACTCAGCACTTGTAACTGCAATGGCTCTAGCAATCTTACTAGTGGTTTCATTACCAGCTGCATATGTACTTGCAAGATTCCAATTTCAAAGGCAGAAAGTTCTTTCAACACACTCATTATGGCTGGCTTTATTTATTAACGTAAACTATATTGTTGTGCCAATCTTCTTAATGCTGAAATGGTTGGGATAAGTCACTCAGCAAAGAGCGGTCTACAGTTCTTTATGAATAACCGTTTCGTTCTTGCGCTTGTATACGCATCTACAGCAATTCCATTTACCGTATATCTTCTTGCAAGCTACTTCCGTTCCTTACCAAAGGCATATGAAGAAGCTGCGGAAATCGATGGTTGTGGTTACTTTACAACCATGGTAAGAGTCATGTTCCGTATGGCAAAGCCAAGTATTATTACAGTTATCCTATTTAACTTCTTGGCATTCTGGAATGAATACATTATTTCATTAACACTTGTGCAGACAAAGGCACTAAAGACACTACCTGTAGGATTACAGAATCTGATGTCCGCACAGAAAGCAGCGACTAATTATGGACCGATGTATGCAGGACTTGTGATTGTTATGTTACCAACACTAATCTTATACATTCTTGTACAAAGACGCTTGACACAAGGTATGACCTTGGGTGGTCTTAAGGACTAGGAGGACATATGAATCGAACAACACAATCAATCTTGATGGCAATTCTATTTGTTGTCAGTCTAGCAATGGTAATTTTTGGTCAAAAGAGAAGTTGGCTATATGAATCTTGGTATTCAGGTAGTTGGACTGATTGGCATTTTGTTTAGTTATACATCTGTATAACAAGAGATTTAAATAGGGGGATGATATATGGCAAACTTATCATTACGTCATATCAATAAGATTTACGATAATAAAGTACAGGCAGTATTTGATTTTTAACTTAGAGATTCAAGATAAAAGAATTCATCGTATTGGTTGGTCCTTCCGGATGTGGTAAATCAACAACTTTACGTATGATTGCAGGTTTGGAAGATATCACAAATGGTGAATTGTATATTGATGATAAATTAGTGAAACGATGTTGCACCTAAGAATCGTGAGATTGCGATGGTATTCCAGTCTTATGCGTTATATCCATTTATGACAGTTTATGAAAATATGGCATTTGGATTACAGATTCGTAAGACTGATAAAGATGAAATTGACCGTCGTGTACGTGCAGCCGCAAAAGCATTAGAGATTGAACAATACTTAGATAGAAAGCCCTAAGGCTTTATCTGGTGGTCAAAGACAACGTGTAGCGTTAGGTAGAGCAATCGTACGTAATGCGAAAGTATTCTTAATGGATGAACCATTATCTAACTTAGATGCTAAGCTTCGTGTACAGATGCGTAGTGAAATTATTCGACTACACAAAAAAATATCGGTGCTACAACAATCTACGTAACACACGACCAAACAGAAGCGATGACAATGGCTAGCCGTATCGTCATCATGAAAGATGGATACATCCAACAGATTGGCACACCAAAGGAAATCTATCAGAATCCAGTAAACATGTTTGTAGCAGGATTTATTGGTTCTCCAGCCACAAACTTCCTAAAGGGTACATATGCAGGTGGAAAATTCATGATTGGTGATATGCATATTACTTTACCAGAGCAGTTTACAAAAAGATATGCAAGCATATGAAGGTAAAGAAATTGTGATGGGTATTCGCCCAGAAGATTTACATGCAGAGGAAATTGTAAATGAAACATATCCCAAGTGCTGTGTTTGACTTTTGCGATTGATGTAAGTGAGCTTTTAGGTAATGAATTTATCCTACATGGCAAGATTGCAGGACAGAAGTTACAGGCAAGAGTGAATGCACGCTATGATCTTTCAGATTGTGCATCCTTTAGACTGGCAATGGATTTGGAGAAGGTACACTTCTTTGATCCAGAGACAGAAAACCGTATCGTTTAAGGGAGAATAATTAAGTATGAGTACAGGAAGAGTTACAGTTCCAACCGATATTGATGTGATTGAGGATACAATCGAAATCATCAAGAAGTGGAAGGCTGATGCAATTCGTGATTGCGATGGCACAGATATGCCTGAAGCGTTACGAAAGATGGATATTAAGCAATACGCTACATATTACACAACACGCAAAGATAATGCGTGGGCAAAAGAACATCCTGATGAGATGCAACAGATGTATTTGATGAGTGACTTCGTTACTGCAAAAGATACATGCTTACGCATCAAAATCATGGAACATTTTTACAAAGATCAATTCAAAGTAAACCCAACAAATGATATTCACCGTTGGTGGGAAGTCATTGATCGTACAACAGATACTGTTGTTTCAAACTGGTATTTCGATGAAGAAAAATGGTGATGTAGTCATTGAGGAAAGCGATTCCTTATCATGCATACACAGTCAGCTTCTTAGCATTTATCGTATGGGATCCAGTTCACATGTATAACTTCTTAACAAATGATTGGGTAGATGAAGAACATCAGATGACATTAGATGTACGTTTACCAGAAACACAGAAACATGTCATTGAGAAGTTACATAAGTTCTGTAAAGAAAGAGAAGATGTAAATGTTGTACGCTTTACAACATTCTTCCATCAGTTCACATTACAGTTTGATGAGTTTCGCTCGTGAGAAAGTTTGTTGACTGGTATGGATATAGTGCATCTGTATCACCATATATTTTGGAACAGTTTGAAAAGGAAGTTGGCTATCAGTTCCGTCCAGAATTTATTATTAATAAAGGCTTTCCATAACAGTCAGTTCTGTGTTCCTTCCAAGGAATATAAAGACTTTATCGACTTCAACAAAGAGAAGTATGCAAGCTTGCAAAGGTTCTCGTAGATATCTGTCATTCCTATGGTAAGGAAGCGATGATGTTCTTGGGAGACCATTGGATTGGTACAGAACCATATGGTAAGTACTTCTCTGAAATTGGATTAGACGCTGTTGTAGGTAGTGTTGGTTCAGGTTCTACATTACGCTTTGATTTCTGATATCAAGGGTGTGAAGTATACAGAAGGTAGATTCTTACCATACTTCTTCCCAGATACATTCCATGAAGGTGGAGATCCATTACAAGAAGCGAAAGTAAACTGGGTAACAGCACGTCGTGCAATCTTACGATCACCAGTTGATCGTATCGGTTATGGTGGATACTTGAAACTTGCATTACAGTTCCCAGAGTTTATCGAGTATGTTTCTGAAGTATGCGATGAATTTAGAGAACTCTATGAACATGTAGGAAAACAAACACCACATAACTTACTCAAGGTTGCTGTATTAAATAGCTATGGCGAGCTTCGCCGTTGGGGAGCACATCTCGTGCATCACGCAATTCGCTACAAGCAAATCTACTCCTACACAGGTGTTCTTGAATCACTTAGTGGTTTCCCATTTGATGTGAAGTTCATCAGTTTTGAAGAACTACGTGAAAATCCAGATATCTTAAATGATATTGATGTAGTACTAAACTACGGTAGTAGTTACACAAGCTTTAGTGGTGGTGAAGAATTCGATGAAAAGATTATTACAATCCTACGTCGTTATGTAGACAATGGTGGAGGTTTCATCGGTATTGGTGAACCTACAGCTTGTGCAAGAAATGGTAAGTTCTTCACACTGTATGATGTATTAGGTGTTGATAAAGAACTAGACTTTACACTTCATACAGATAAGTACAACTGGGAATGTCATGATCACTTCATTACAGAACAGTTAGAACATGAAGACTGGGGCGAAAACGTAAATAGCGTTTATGCATTACCAGGTACAAAGGTTATCAAGCAAGAAGACCTCAGTGTGAAGCTAGCAGTTAATGAATATGGTAAGGGTAGAGCAGTATACATGAATGGTTTACCATTCAGTTTCGAAAATGCAAGACTTCTCTATCGTGCAATCTACTACAGTTGCCATCGCGAAGAAGACATGAAGAAGTGGTATTCTGAAAACTATAACGTTGACGTAAATGTATATCCTTCTACACAAAGTTATTGCGTAGTAAACAATACATATGAACCACAAGATACAGTTATCTACCGTGGAGATGGAACATCGTTCTCATTACACTTAGAAGCTAACGAAATCAAGTGGTACCAAATCTAAATAAACGAAAAGGATATTGTTATAGAATATCCTTTTTTCGTTTACGATAAATGATATAGCCAATACTTATCATGCATGTAAGAATAGAAATCCATATAGATACCATACGGATGGTGGTATTTTGGTACAGACAGACATACGTACCAGCAGATGGTATAGAAACACTAACAAGACCATTTTGACTTAATGAGGTCTCAACAATCTCTGTTGTATCAATATTACGAACGATATATCCTTTGTAGTACGTAATCGGTAGTACAACAGTTTGTGGATTGGTAATTGTAAAGCGGTAACTACCATAGTCAATCCATTCACCAGTTGTAATTGTTTCAGCTGATGGAGTTTGAATTGTCTTTGTATAACTACGGAAATCAGGAGAGTTATAAGGCAAATAATCGCCTCCGGCAAGTTCTACACGCATGTACTGTGCAGAGTAGTATGGATCAATGAGTTTACCATCAGTTACTTCTTGCCATGTGGTATTGTGTGGCATGATAAATGTACGTTTCGTTGCAGGATAGAGATGGAAGATTCCTTCTAAACTTAATAACAATACTAAGCAGATAGGTAAATACTTTAGTTTATGTGTAAACTTTTCGATACCTATTACAGAAGGAATACATAATAGTGGTAATGCCAACATGTTTAATCGCCATGGAAACTGTAATACTCGAGCAAATGACATGTACTTCCCAAGGGAATATCTGTGCAGGTAATAACATACAAATCCATCCGATTACTAACATGATAGTTAGAAATGTATGTTTCTCTTTCTTACTTTCAGAAAAGAGATAACTGATAGGTGCAATACTCAAAAATAAACCAATGTTAACGACCATAGCATTACTTGCATTATATTGATTGCCTGATAAACCAAACACAGTTTGGTTGGCAAAGAATTGCCAGAATGCCAGTGCATGATTTTCTAATGCGGAACTAGATGCATAGTAATTGAGATAAAACTGTTGCGATTTTAGTTGTTCTATCATCGGGAAGGTATAGAAAGCAGTGAATAAACATGCCAGCATACTTTCACTTACTAATATTTTTATATCTATTAAATGAAGACTTTGGTAGATATATGATACATACAATAACCACCAGTATAAAACATAATAAGAAACTTAGATTATGTGATAGTACAGTAATTACTAAACCAATTAGATAAGATAGTGAATATTTCTGATTGGATTCAAAGATTTCAAAGAGACCAGACAGGATGAGTGGAATACCAACAAGCGCAAATACTTCACCAAGTGCACCACGTACATAGATATCTGTGATGTGATAGTTGCTGAAAAGATATGCAGAGACAGCAAGTAATCGAAGTGATGACTTCTTAGTAAACTTACTTGCAAGCATGTATATTGTAATTCCAGAAAAGAAACTTGCAAGAAATACAGTAAGCTTTATAGCTATCAACCAATACTAGTCCCAAGTTATGAAGAATTGCTGGTAATAGTAAGAATATATCGGAGTAAAAGAGTGGGCTTCCATAGCCAAATCCTCCATTTTCATATGGATATATGGTGGGAAGTATCTGTCCGTGTTGAAGTGCTTTTGCGTATTGTTCAATACGTGATACATGAAAGAAGGTATCATGTTCAATTGCTAGAAAACTTTTTGTTAGATATGGAAACATTAGTAGCACAGTAAATGCCAGGATGATTGCGATATCAAGCAATAACTTACGATATTTTCTCATCCAAAATACCATCCTGGTAGCCATGCTAGGAATTTAGCGAATTGCACAGTTGTACCAAATCCAGTTATTACTGGTAAAAATAAGATAAATAATACTAGATAGAGTGCTAGATATACTGGTATTACAATCAGATATTTACGATTTTGCAGATGATGGATACAGTAAACAATTGTAACGATGGTAAATAGAGATGTTGGATAGAAGTGATAAGCAAATACAATACGATGAACATAGATAATCCATGGTAATAGACCGCTAAAATAACCAACTACAATATACCAAGCCACTGTATCTTTCTTAAATATTGCACGATAGGTTGTATAGAGAATTGCTGGAATGCCTGCCCATGTTAGTAGTGGGTTAGAGAAACAAGAGATTGTATGGAAATACATCTCCCAACTGTTTCCTACGTAATACCACATTGGACGTAAATCAAATATCCATTGAAACCAAGTGCTTTTGATATGGATGCGTTGCGTTTAGATTAACGTGATAGAAATACATTTGTTGAGCTTGTTTCCAAACATTGGCGATAGACCATGGTTCATTGCGGAAAATCTGATCTGGGATATAAGAAATACAGTAGATTATGATAGGAAGAATGATAAAGAATACTACACACAATAACATTGTCTTCAGCAGTATCTGAAAGAACTGAGCATGTGCCTGCTTATCCTTCTTATATTCAAGATATCGTTGAATCCAGTTTGTAAATAACATCACTGCTAGTCCTACAGCTGCATAACATCCAGTCCACTTAGCTGCAATTGATAAACCCATAAAGATACCAGATGCAAGTAGATATAAAATTCCTTTTATGCATTGGCAGAGTATAAAAAGCTAGACATACAGTACTTTAACATCCAATAGAATGAACATAATATGAATAAAATACTAAATGGTTCTAGGGTAGCGATGCGAGATGTCGTCATGTGCATGAAATCTGCTGCTAATAAGAATGAGCCTATTAAAGATAGATTGTCTCGTTTCAATAATAATTTTTAAGATTCCATACAATACTGGTAACATTAATATACCAGCGATAGCTCCTGGCAAAGCGCCAAGCCAGTGGGATTCATACCAAATAAATGAATGGATAGGGCAATAATATTGGTTCCAAGTAATGGGTGAACATTTGCGTACATATACTGTCCGTTTGCGATTTCCCATGCATTACGTACGTGATAGATCTCATCAAAATATGCTTGGTCATAATAGGTTGGGGATAGTACTAATTTATCTTGTTCATCAATAAGTAAGCTACCGGGATATGGTCCATCTTTCTGCTTATCTCGCAAGATAGAAATAGGTAAGAATCCAGTATGATCTTCATTACGGAAACCAATTTCCGTTAGTGAACTATTGTCATTAGGATTGATGAGTTTGATATAACGATATTGCCAATTGCCTCGTTCAATCGCGTAAGTATAAATATTACCCTGATTTAAACTTGCGATATGTGTCCAATCTTTTAAATCATTCGAGGCATAGATTTGAATCTGATTGGTTCCAATCTGGTATGCAGAAGGGTTGGAATTTGTATCACCCTCCCCATAGATTGTATAGATTGCATCAAATTTTTTTCACTCTTGCCAAAAGTCAAATGTAATTTGTTGTTTCTCAGCGACAGGTTGCCAAGTAGTAGTTGGAAAACGAGGTTGATCCCAAGCTTCCAAAAACGAAATAATTGCGTAAATCATCATCATTAAAACAAGTGATAAAAATACTGCGGTGTTTATCTATTTTTAAAGTACTCTAATCGATATAAGAAATAGCCAATTCCAAGTATTATAAATGTGAAACACAATAGAATTAGAAACTCACTATTTGAAAAATAATAACAAACTCAACTTTTCCATAACATATTCTCCGTACCTATTATACTAGAAAAGATTTAACATCATCACTCTTATTGACAGCATGATAGAAAGTGCTAAGATAAACTGTGTTAGCACTATATCTATTAGAGTGCTAAAAGGAGGAATTAAACATGTTAAAAACCATTACGTGATTATGTAGTCTTAGAAAAAGCAAAAGAAGAAGAGAAAACAAAGAGCGGTATTATTTTTGACTGAACAGCCAAAGGAAGAACCTGGAAAGGGTATTATTGTGGCTGTAGGACCAGGTAAGATAGAAAATGGAACACTCGTTCCACTTGAATTACAGATTGGTCAAAAGGTTGTATATAAAAAAATATTCTGGAACTGAAATCAAAGAGAATCAAAAAGAATATCTATTAATTGAAGCAGGGAATATTCTTGCGATTGTGGAATAAAGATAGAAAGAAGGGATTATCATGGCAAAAAGAATTAAAATATGGTAAAGATGCACGCCAACTGATGTTGGACGGTGTTAATAAATTAGCAGATGCAGTAAAGGTTACTTTAGGTCCAAAGGGCAGAAATGTTGTATTAGAGAAATCATTTGGTTCACCAGTGATTACAAATGATGGTGTCACAATTGCCAAAAGAAGTAGAACTTGAAGATAAGTTTGAAAACATGGGTGCTAAGTTAGTTTACGAAGCAGCTAATAACACAAATGAACTAGCAGGTGACGGTACAACAACCGCAACAATTTTAACTCAATCAATGATTACAGCTGGCCTTAAGGCAGTTGAAAAAGGGTGCTAACCCTGTACTTATGCGTGAAGGAATTGAGAAGGCAGCACATGTTGTGGCAGATGCTTTATTAAAGAACTCTCACCAAGTCACAACCAATGATGATGTGAAAAACATCGCAACAATTTCATCAGGTTCTGAAGAGATTGGTAAGATCATTGCGGAAGCGATGGCAAAGGTTGGTAATGATGGTGTTATTAACGTTGATGAATCACGTTCCTTTGAAACAATCTTAGAGATGACAGAAGGTATGCAGTATGACAAGGGTTATGTTTCTCCTTACATGGTAAGTGATAGAGACAAGATGGAAGTATCTATGGATAGCCCATATATCTTGGTAACAGATCAAAAGATCAATACAATCCAAGAAATCTTACCTGTATTAGAAGAGGTTGTAAAAATCAATAAACCATTACTTCTTATCGCAGATGACTATGACAATGAAGTAATGAGTACATTAATCATCAATAAGTTACGCGGTACATTCAATGTTGTAGCGACAAAGGCACCTGGCTTTGGTGATGACGCAAAGAATCAATTAGCAGATATTGCAGTTTCTAACAGGTGCTAACTTCTTTGCGAAAGATTTAAATATGAACTTAGCAGATATGACAATGAATGATTTAGGTTCTGCTAAGAAAGTAGTAGTAAGCAAAGATAAGACAACAATTATCGATGGTGCAGGTGATAGTGCTGAAGTTGCTAAACGTGCTTTCTGAAATTAAAGCAACGATCGAAAATGCTAAGTCTGATTATGATAAGAAGAGACTAGCTGAAAGACTAGGTAAACTTACAAATGGTGTTGCCTTAATCAAGGTAGGCGCAACAACAGAAACAGAACTCAAGGAAAAAAAGTTACGTATCGAAGATGCGCTTAACGCAACTAAGGCTGCGGTTGAAGAGGGTGTTGTCACTGGTGGTGGACTTGCCTTAGTACAAGCCTATAAAGATGTACGTAGTACGTTAAAGTCAGATGTAGTGGATGTACAACGTGGTATCAATGTTGTATTAGATGCACTTAAGATGCCAATCATGCAGATAGCTGAAAATGCTGGCTTTGATGGCAATGAAATCTATGAACAACAGTTAGCAGCGAAAGAGAACTATGGTTTTAATGCGAAGACTGGTGAATGGGTTGATATGTATGAAGCAGGTATCATCGATCCAACAAAGGTAACTCGCTCCGCATTATTAAATGCCGCAAGTATTTCTGGCCTCTTTATTACAACAGAGGCAGCGATTGCACAGCTTCCAGAAAAAGAAATGCCTGTACCTCCAGCAATGGGACAATATTAAAAGATAGCTTAGGCTATCTTTTTTAGGCTTGCAATTTATACAAAGATATCTTATCTTGTAAAAGCATTCAGAATGGAGAAAACAATGAACGTTTACGATTGGGATGATACAATCTACCGGGGTGATTCTACAGTAGGTTTTGTGAAATATCTTTGGATACATCGCCCTAAAACTTTAATCAATTTACCACGTACAGTATGGTTTGGACTTTTATATGTACTACACATTGTGCCTAAACTAACTTTCAAATCAAATCTATATCGTATGTTTCGCTATGTAGAAGATATGGAAAAGAGTAGTAGAAGACTATACGAGTTCAGTCACTTTAGATCATGTAAAGCAGTGGTATAAAGATACACAGAAAGAAGATGATGTAGTTATTTCTGCTTCTCCAGAATTCTTAATTCAATCTTTCTGTAAGAAGGTTGGTATAAAAACATGCATGGCAAGTGTAGTTGATATGCACACGGGTGAGTATAATGGACTAAATTGCCACGGGGAAGAGAAGGTACGTCGTTATCGTGAAGTATTCAACAATACAACGATTGAAAACTTCTATTCTGATTCTTACTCTGATACACCACTTGCAAGAATCGCTACGAATGCATATCTTGTAAAGGGAGATAACTTACTTCCTTGGAATAAGAAATAACTGGTTCATATCGTTTATATAAAAGGGGGCAAATATGAAAAAGAAAGAATATATTGCACTTGGAATCATAGTTGCTTTATCTCTTGTGCTAATATTGATATTTAAATTTGTGCCTACAATGATAAATAGGACAGATAATTCAATTAATGGAGCACCAAATGAACAAGCAAAAAGGTGAATGGATTGTTGTTGTATATCGTGGAGAAATTGTTCAGTGGTTCGATTCTGGTGTTGATGCCACATATACGGTAAAAGGTAATGTGGGTAATTTAACAATCGAAGTAAAAGATGGTAAATGGCATGTAAGTAAAGTTGATTGTCCAAACCATAATTGTGAAAAAATGGGTTGGGCAGATGTAGATAGCATCCTTCCAATACAATGCATACCTAACGGCATATATATCGTATCTGCAAATGCAGTTCAAAATTAAAATTTTATTCAAATAATGATAATTGCATAAACTAAAAGAGATATCCGTAAAGATATCTCTTATTTTTGTATGTATGCAAGCATACACTTAATTATTATTTAGCGTTTTGTGCTTGTACAGCTGTTAAGGCTACTACACCAACGATATCTTCCCAAGAACATCCACGGGATAAATCGTTTACTGGCTTTGCGATACCTTGTAACATTGGTCCATACGCTTCAGCCTTAGCTAAACGTTGTACTAACTTATAACCAACGTTACCACCATCAAGGTTAGGGAAAATAAGTACGTTTGCTTGACCTGCTACAGGGGAACCTGGAGCCTTAGTTGCGGCAACTTCTGGAACGATTGCGGCATCTAACTGTAATTCACCATCACATACTAAATCTGGATATTGTTGGTGAGCAATTTCAACCGCATTTACAACCTTATCCACTAATGCATGTTTTGCACTTCCCTTTGTAGAGTGGGAAAGGAAAGCAACCTTTGGTTCAGCTCCTACAAGTGATCTGAATGTATTTGCTGTATCGTTAGCGATTGCTGCTAAGCTTTCACTGTCAGGATCTTGGTTTAGACCACAGTCTGCGAATGCAAATGTTCCATTATAACCATATTCGCAATTTGGAACGTCCATAATGAAGAAGCCTGAAACTAACTTCGCACCTGGTGCTGTACGTAGGATTTGTAATGCTGGACGTAAAGTGTTTGCAGTAGAGTGGCAAGCACCTGATACAAGACCATCAGCGCCACCTGTCTTTAATACCATGACACCGAAATGTTGTACGGTCATTTTAATAATGCTTCACGAGCAGCTTCAAGAGTCATACCCTTAGCCTTTACGTAATTCATATAATGTATTTACATATTCTTCTAACTTATCTGATGTTTCTGGGTTAATGATAGTTTGCACCATCGATGTTAACGCCATATTTCTCTGCATCTGCTTTTACAACAGCCTCATCACCAATTAAGATAATATTTGCTGTCTTTTTCTTCTAAAGATTTTTAGCAGTAGCACGAAGTGTTCTTTCGTCTTCTGATTCTGGTAATACAATTGTTTTTTTATATCTTTTTTTAGCTCTTTCTTTAATACCGTCGATAAATGACATAGTAATTTCCTCCTTGAACATTAAAATTATCACGCTAACTGTGAAAAAAGTCCAATTATATGGTTAAATTCTTGAAAAAAATATGAATTTATAGATTTTGTGGAAGGATTGAAATTTTATAAATCTTTCAAAGTGTTATAATAAAACCAATGAGTTGGGGGAATATATGTCATCGTATACAATTCAAAAATTCACTTTGTGTCAGTAACGATTGATGAACATGCAGCAGAAATTCATAGCTTCTATGATCATGAAACGAATATTGAGGCAATCTGGCAAGGTGATAAGACTTATTGGGCTGGCAGAAATCCAATCTTGTTTCCGATGGTTGGAAAAACTTGGGATGGTATCTTACATATTCAAGGAAGAGAATATCAAACTGGAAACCATGGCTTTGCTAGAAATAGTGAATTTAAATGTATCAAACATACTGATACTCAAATTGTGATGGAACTTTGTGATAGTGAAGAAACACTGGCACAATATCCATTTCACTTCAGACTTGAAGTTACATATACTTTAGAAGGAAAAAAGTTAGATATCACATATCGTATAGAAAATAGAAATACGTACTCAATGCCATTTAACTTTGGATTACATCCAGCCTTCAATTGTCCACTTGAAGAAGGGAAAGCATTTGATGCATACCACTTACAGTTAAATCAAAAGGAATTGATAGGTGGACAAGAAGTAGATGTGATCATCTTGGATAAAGATGCATTAAAGAAAACAATCATTATCCAAAACCCACGTAGTACCTGTACAAAACTAACAGATGGTACACATGGTGTACAGGTAGAATATCAGGGTTATCCTTGGCTTGCATATTGGTCACCATATGCACCGTTTGTATGTATTGAGCCATGGTACTCTCATACAGATTTTGAAAAGAATGAAGTTCCGTTTGAAAAACGTGAAGGAACAATTATATTAGATGTAAATGATAGCTGGCAAACAGCGTATTCAATAACACTATTCTAAAAAGAAGGAGAAAGAAAAAAATGTTAAAAAAATTGTTATCGCAGATTCCTATGACCAAGTAAGTGAAGAAGCATTTAAAATCATGCGTCAGGTTGTAGAGAAGGAAAAATCCAGTGTTAGGATTGGCTACAGGGTTCTACACCAGTTGGTTTGTATAAGAAGATGATTGCAGACCATAAGACAAATGGTACATCTTATAAGAATGCTATTACATTCAACCTAGATGAATATGTTGGTTTACCACGTAATCATGAACAGAGTTATTACACATTCATGCATGATAATCTCTTCAATGAGATTGACGTACCTGAAGAGAATATTCATATTCCTAATGGAGAAGCGGCTGATGCTGAAGCTGAATGCGTACGCTATGAAAGTGAAATGGCCAAGTATGTTGTAGATGTGCAAATTCTTGGTATTGGCTCTGATGGACACATCGCTTTCAATGAACCAGGTGCTGCCTTTGATAGTTTGACACATACAATGGAACTAACAGAACAAACACGTAAGGACAATGCTCGCTTCTTTGGTGGAGATATTGAACAAGTTCCAACACTTGCAATTACACAAGGTTTAGGCACAATTATGCGTGCGAAGAAGATTATTTTAATCGCTACAGGCGCAAATAAGGCTGATGCAGTATACGGTATGATCAAGGGCCCTAAGACAACAGAATGTCCAGCAAGTATTTTACAGGATCACCCAGATGTAACTGTTATTTTAGATGAAGAAGCTGCCGCAAAAATTAAATAGGGCATAATTCTTTTGTATCAAATATATTTATGTAATAATATGTACACGGAGGTATTCAAAAATGGATATTATTAAGAATAAAACAGAATATGATCAAGTATTAGCTAATAACAAATCAGTATTTGTAGACTTTTACGCTGACTGGTGTGGACCATGTAAGATGGTAGGACCAGTTCTTGAAGAAATTTCTAAGGACTATACAGACATTAAGTTTGTAAAGGTCAAATGTTGATGACAATCCTGAGATTGCCCAACAGTATGGTATCATGTCTATTCCTACAATGATTGGTTTCAAGAATGGCGAAAAGGTAGCTTCTTCTTTAGGTTTCATGCCAAGAGAAGAACTCGAAGCTGTTGTTAAGCAGACTTTATAAGAACGTCTAAAGAGTGGGTGAAAACCCACTTTTTATATAGCAAGGGTTTTTTATATAAAGTACAGTGCTTCCTTAGTATTCCCTATGAAGAAATAAGGGTTAATAGTATAATCTTTAAGAAGAAACGGAGATCATCACATATGAAAAAAGGTTATATCAATTGTAATATTTGGAGAAATCCAGCAACTGCTTTTGCAACGAGTGATGAATATATTATCAAAGTGGGCACAAACCAAGAGATTGAAGAATTACTTTGTGGGGAAGGTGCTGAAATCGTGGACTTAAAGGGTATGTTTGTTGTACCTGGTTTTGTGGATAGTCATATGCATCTGGCAGAACTTGGCATGTACTTATCGAATGTTGTGTTAGATGATTGTCATTCTAATGAAGAAGTTATCGCAAAGGTAAAAGAAAAGCTTGCGAACATAAAAGCAGGTGAGTGGATTATTGGTCGTGGCTATAATGAAGAATCTTTCCCAGATCACCAAAAACCAACAAGAAAGATGCTTGATGAAATAAGTGCAGAAGTTCCAATTGCCTTAACACGTGCGTGTGGTCATGTTTTATCTGCAAATACAGCTGCTTTGAAAGCTGCTGGAATCACAGAACATACAAAGATAGAAGGTGGAAACATCGACTATGAGAATGGTTTTGTAGAAGAGAATGCATTAAATAATATTCATAATGCATACCCACAACCAGATGAAGAAAAGATTAAAGAATACATTCATATCGGTGCAAGTTACGCAAATAAGTTTGGCGTTACAACGGTCGGTAGTGATGATTTCTTGGCAGTTACGCATGACTATAAACCAGTGTTAAGAGCCTTTTGAATCTTTGGCATTTAAACAAGATATGACGGTACGTGTCAATGAACAATGCGAGTTCAATAATCCAAAGGAATTTTCAAAGTTCTTGGATGATGGTTATACCTTTGATGTGGGTGATGACTATTTCCGTATTGGCCCACTAAAGTTAATTACAGATGGTTCATTGGGTGCTAGAACTGCCTTTATGAAGAATGCATATGCGGATGATCCAACAACGAAGGGAATCGCATCCTTGGAAGAAGATGTCATTGAAACCTATGTGCGTCTAGCAAATCAGTTTAATATGCCAACCATCGCACATGCGATTGGAGATGCGGCATTAGATAATGTACTGCATGTATATAAAGATACAGTATTAGAGGGTAATCCTTTACACCACGGTATCGTACATTGCCAGATTATGAGACCTGATCAAATCAAGCAAGTACTTGAACAGAAATTAGCATGTTATTTCCAATCGATCTTTATTGATTATGATGCACAAATTCTAAAAGCTAGAGTCGGTGAGGAACTTGCAAGGACTTCCTATCCATATAAAACGCTATTTGAAGGAACACTCGTATCAAATGGTTCAGATGCACCAGTAGAAATGCCGGATGTATTAAAGGGAATTGAATGTGCAGTCACAAGAAAATCAATCTCTTATGATGCATGCATGAATGAAGAAGAATGTCTGACAGTTGATGAAGCGATTGCTTCCTTTACAACAAACGGTGCCAAGATGTTATTCATGGATCATTGTATCGGTGCAATCCAAGAAGGATATTATGCAGACTTCGTTGTACTAGAAAAGGATATTCGTACGATACCTGTTTCTGACATCCATCAAACAAAGGTAATGTTAACAGTGATGGATGGTAACACGGTATACTCTAATGATTAGAAAAAAATTGAAGAAAAAAAGATATACCAGTTATTCTAAATTGGTATAATTGGTATATCAGAAATAGTACTGCGACATTTGAAACGGAAGAATTAACATTAGATGAATTTAAACAACGAGTTTCTTTTCATCACAGAAAAGTATCCATGGATTATTTTAGAAGAGGATGATAAACCGCTTGGATATGCATATTATTCTGACTTTAATAGTCGACAAGCATATGCATGTACAGTTGATTTAGCAATCTACTTAGACCCTAATGCATGTCATCATGGTTATGGTAAAATCTTGATGAACGAGATGATTGCGATTGCTAGAAAATCTAGTTATAAGAATATCGTATCGCTTGTAACAGCAGGGAATATCGCAAGCGAAAAACTACATGAAAGATTTGGCTTTATCAAAAAGGCAACGTTTGAAGACATTGGATATAAACACAATCAGTGGTTAGCAGTTAGCTATTATTATTTACAACTAGAAAGCGAATAAAGAAGAAAGATATATGAGAAAAATCATTCTTGCGGGTGTTTGTTTACAAGCGAATAGTAGTACCTTTACAAGTGCGATGCAGGAATGTGAAGCACTCTGTAAAGCGTGTAATCTAGAAGTGCTTGGAACGATTACACAACAATCAAAAAGTATGGATCCCCATACAGCATTCCGTACAGGGAAATTAGAGACTTTAAAAGCGATGTGCGAAGAACTGGGTGCCGATGGCATCATCTTCTATAATCCCTTAAAGATACAGGTTAGTGATCGTATCTCTGCATATTGTGGAGTGAATGTGATTGATCGTACTGCGCTGATTTTAGATATCTTTTTTTTCTAAGCGTGCACGTAGTCGTCAGGCAAAATTGCAGACAGAAGTGGCACGTTTACAGTATGATTTACCACGTGTACTACATGCGGATAATGATAACGAACGTTCACGTGGTGGTGCAGTCACAAACCGTGGTGCTGGTGAGATGCGATCATCCATCATCGCCGCAAGATACCAAAAGAAAATCAGTGACTTAAAAGAAGAACTACGAAAAATAGAGATACGTCGTTATCAGGATGAGCGAAGACGTCAAAAGACATTATTGAAACGTGTTGCCTTAGTTGGTTATACCAATGCCGGTAAGAGTTCCTTAATGAACGCAATACTTTCGATGCAAGAGTCTGGTGGTCAAGAAGTTCTAGAACAAGATATGTTATTTGCGACATTAGATACCAGTGTTCGTATGGTCCAAAGTAAGCATAAGAAATTCTTGTTGTATGATACGGTTGGTTTTGTATCAGACTTACCACATGGGCTCATTGAAGCGTTCAAGAGTACCTTGGATGCCGCAAGAGAGGCGGATTTATTAATCCACGTGATTGACGTGGCTGATCGTAGTTGGCAAGAAAAGAGTACTATCACCCAAGAAACATTAAAAGAGATTCATGCGGATGATATACCACAGATTTCATGTGTTCAATAAGGTAGATAAACTCGCACATCCTGAAAGAGTAGATGGACTAACCATCTCTTGTTATACCAAAGAAGGTTTAGATACGATTACTGGAAGAAATCATCGAAAACGATTTATCCAGCAGAAGAAAGCATTGTATGTAAACTAGGCTATGATAAAATAAGCATGTTCGATACATATAAAGCAATCTTAGATATGGATATCTTAAAGTATCACGATGATGGGTTGATTGTTCGTATAACCGGTGAGAAAAAGATGTTACATGTTTTTGATAAGTATCAGATTAAAGGAGAATAAAAATGGGAAACACAGTTTGGGAAAAGCTCAATAAAACAGAGTTAAAGAAACTACACGTATTTAACGAAGACTATCGTGTGTTCTTAAGCAATTCCAAGACAGAGCGTACATTTGTGACTAATTCTGTTGCATTTGCGGAAGCACATGGTTTTAAGCCAATTGAAAAGGCGAAGAAATTAAAGGTTGGTGATCGTTATTATGCTGTAAATAAGGGTAAGAACATTATCTTATTTGTAATGGGTAAAAAGCCATTAACAGAAGGTATGAATATCTTAGGTGCACATATCGACTCACCTCGTATGGACCTTAAGCAAAAGCCAATCTATGAAAAGGATGGTTTAGTATTAATGGATACACACTACTATGGTGGTATCAAGAAGTACCAATGGGTAGCACGTGCAATGGCCCTTGTTGGTGTTGTATGTAAGAAGGATGGTACAACAGTTGAAATCAATATTGGTGATAAGCCAGGTGATCCAGTTGTAGGTGTATCAGACTTATTGATTCACTTAGCTGCTCAACAATTACAGAAACCAGCTGCGACTGTAGTAGAAGGTGAAAAGCTAGACCTATTAGTAGGTTCTATTCCTAAGAAGGATGTTGAAAAGGATCCAGTTAAGGCATATCTTTTAGACCTCTTGAAGGAACAATATGATATTGAAGAAGATGACTTCCTTTCAGCAGAAATCGAAGTTGTACCTGCTGGCGAAGCACGTGATTATGGTTTAGATCGTTCTATGATTTTAGGTTATGGCCATGATGATAAGGTATGTGCTTATACATCTCTACGTGCTATTGCGGAAATTGATAAGCCAGAACGTACATCTGTATGTATCTTAGTAGATAAGGAAGAAATTGGTTCTGTAGGTAATACAGGTGCACATAGTGACTTCTTTGAACACGTTGTTACAAAAATTATTAGATAAGCAAGGTGGCGCAACATTGATTAACTTACATGATGCTATGGAAAATAGTGTCATGTTATCAAGTGACGTATCTGTTGCCTATGACCCTAACTATCCAGAAGTATATGAACCAAAGAATTCAGCATACTTTGGTAAGGGTATCTGCTTCAACAAGTATACAGGTTCCCGTGGTAAGTCTGGTTCAAACGACGCAAGTGCTGAATTTATGGCACAGATTCGTAAGTGCATGGATGATAACAACGTTATGTTCCAAACTTGCGAACTAGGTAAGATCGACGTTGGTGGAGGCGGAACAATCGCTTATATCCTTGCCAATAAGAATATGAATGTTATTGATGCAGGTATCTGTGTTCAGAACATGCACGCTCCATTTGAAACAGTATCCAAGGCAGACGTATACGAAGCATATCGCGCATATGTTGCTTTCCTCAAGGATATGAAATAGTATTGATACAAGGGGGTTAATTATGGAACTCAAAGAAACAGTATCATTAGACCAGTATCAAAACGTTGTTGTATTATATCGTGATGAAAACGGTGCGTTATTTATCGGTAATACTTATGACTATCATGGACGTACTCCAGATAGCCGTTACCTCAGCATCATGTACCATGAAAGTTTAGATGAAACACTAGGCATTATGGCTGCTTGGAACTATTTGGATGACAATAGTCCAACAATTACATTAGTTCCTGTACCAGAGATGTCACTCGGTGTAGATGACTTCTTAACTGCACACAATACAGGTTTGAAGTGGGATGAGATTGAATACCATGAGGTATCCAGTTATCCAAAGATTGAAACATATGTACGCTTATCACCTGTACGTCGTGGAACAGCCGTTGGCTTTGTAATGAAGTAATCCAGTTATAATACTTGAAGGACTGTAGGTCCTTCTTTTTTGTATGAAATAATATTTGAATTATGTATAACACGATTACTATAATGGGCAGAAAATGATAGTATAAATGCGTTAGGAGAACAGACATGAAAATTACTTTTTATCTTGTTCGTCATGGAGAAACATTATTTAATCAATTAGGTCGTATGCAAGGATGCTGTGATTCCCCATTAACAGAGCGTGGAATTGCACAGGCGTATGAAACTGCTGATCAACTCAAAGAAATTTGGTTTGATCACATTTATACTTCACCAAGTGAGCGAGCTTGGAATACGGCGAATATCATAGCGAAAGATAGAGAGGTTCAACCAGTTCTACTTTCAGGATTGCACGAGATGAGTTTTGGAAGATTGGAAGGGGCTAGACATACAACGCATGAAGAAGAGATTCGTCAATGCCGTGAAAGCTTAGATTATAGTTCAGCAGGTGGTGAATCCCCAGCGATGATGGAAGCTCGTATTCGCAAGACATTGCGTATGATTATTGATGAATCTGAAGATGGTGATCGTATTTTACTTGTAGGTCATGGCATGTATCAAATCTGTATGATGAAGTACTTGTTGGGCATTGATCTTGATGCTTTACGTCAAGAATGTGATGAAGCAGGTCGCAGTATGATTCCAAATGGTGGAATCATGGTATTTACATATGAAGATGGGGAATACCAGATTCAACAAGTACCAATAGAGTCAAAGAACTTCGAATATAAGATGGAAGATAAGACAGTACATCTCTACTATGTTAGACACGGGGAGACACTGTTTAATCACTATAACCGTATGCAAGGAAGAAGTGATAGCCCACTAACTGCACAAGGAATTGAGCAGGTGAAGTTATCGGGGAAAACATTACATAACATTGATTTTGCATTTGCGTATTGTTCAAGTGCAGAAAGAGCACGAGATACTGCAGCATATATCTTAGAAACGCATACTATTAGTGCAATACCAAATTGTGATTTAAGAGAGATTGACTTTGGTACTTATGAAGCTAGAGTGCGTGACTCTATCATGGATGAATTATATGAACGCTTTAACCCACGCGTCGACTTTAGTGATGTTGGTGGGGAAAGCGAAGAACAAGTGATTGAACGCATCAAACGAATATTAAACACTTGCAGTTGCACGTGCAAAAGATAGAGAAAATGTACTACTAGTAGCACATGGTTCACTCTATATGACAATGATAAAGTATTTATTTCAATATCTATCGTGCAGATTTAACCGAACAAATGAAGGCAAAAGGGAAACACATTATGCCGAACGGTGGGATTGCGAAGTTCACCTTTAGCCAAGGAACATATCAGTTAGACCAACTGATGGTAACACCAGAAGAATTTATGGAGGTAGAATAAATGGGATTGTTTGATATCTTTCGTTCAACAGACATTAACGAAGAACTTAAGACAATGAAAGAAACACCAGGAGCAGTACTACTGGATGTAAGAGAAGTGGATGAATATGAAGAAGAACATATTCCAGATAGTGTAAATATTCCACTTTCCAATTTAGATAAGATTTCAGATATGCATTACGCAAAAGATACACCACTATTTGTCTATTGCCATAGTGGCAGAAGATCTGGTGCAGCAGTCATGATGTTAAGAGGATTGGGTTATACAAATGCCAAGAATATTGGTGGCATTATGCACTATAAGAAAGCATAGAGGATAAAAATATGAAACCCTGTTTAATCATTGGTTCAACAGTTTGTGATGTCATTATTAATTTACCAGCGATTCCATCATCTGCGCAGGATGCGAATATCTATGGTCAAACATTACAGATTGGTGGTTGTGCATTTAATGTAGTATCGATATTACATCAGCTATCTATGCCATATACATTTCTTTCTCCAGTAGGTACAGGTGTATATGGAAAATTTGTGGAAACAGAATTACAAAAAGTAGGTATTACTACCACTATCCGTACAACACAAGAGAATGGTTGTTGTTATTGCTTGGTTGAGGATAGTGGAGAAAGAACATTTCTTTCTTACCATGGTGCAGAGTATACATTTCAAAAGGAATGGACGGATTCACTAGATCTTTCATCCTATGAATATATCTATGCTTGTGGAATCGAGATTGAAGACAAGGATGGTCCACGTATCGTGGATTGTTTAGCATCATGTGATGGCCAGGTCGTATTTGCACCAGGTCCAAGATATGCACATATCTCTCAAGAAATTATGAATCGAATCTATGCACTTAAACCAATTTTACATGTGAATGAGATTGAGTTACGTGGGTTTAAGTGGTAAGACGGATATCAATGAAGGTTTACAAGAACTCTATTCACGGACAGAGAATATTGTGATTGTTACCTTGGGTGAAAATGGTTCTACAAGTTATGATGGTTCAAACTTTATACATGCACCATCAAAGAAAGTATCTGTAGCTGACACAATCGGTGCAGGAGACTCACATGTAGGTGCAGTAATCACTGGCTTATGCATGCATGCGGATATGAAAGATATCTTGCTGTTTGCAAATGATATAGCAGGGAGCAGTTGTATCTAAAAAAAGGAGCAGGTTTAGAACCCTGCATCCGCATTAGAAATTTATCATCAATACTTTTTTTAAAAAAAGACCACACGTGTGGTCTTTTCTTACTCTTGGCTTTTCTCGAAACGTTCTAATGCGGAAGAGAATGTACCTTGCATTTGAAGTGCTACCCTGATCAACGATCTTTTGTGGATTTTTCATGCATGCCATTTTTCAATCCAGTCAAATACTACTCCAGCAAAGCTGAATCGATAGAAGGATGCTATAAAATGAATTGTTTCATTTGAAACATTATAATTCTTGGATAATTCACGAATCACATTTAATAGTAAGTACTCAGCCGCATCTTCTAGCATACGCATGATATGAGACTGTGAACGGGAGTGAATTGTATTTAGGATAAAATATTTTTTTCCTTTCTCAATAATCTTGAAAAGCAGATAGAAGTCCATCTTGCCAACTATCATAACTGCGTTGGGCTCCAATCGCTTCTTCACCCTCCGCAAGATAAATCCAATCAATCAAATCATAAATATCATGGAAGTGATAGTAAAATGTTTGGCGGTTTACACCGCAGTCATTTGTGAGATCGGTGATTGTAATCTTTTCGAGAGGCTTCTGTAATAAAAATCTTCTTTAGAGAAGCGCCTAATGCTTTCTTTGTCAAATTGCTCATTTTGTATAACCTCCAGTACGTTTATTTTTACGTGTAATATTAAATTATTTCTACAATAATACTTTTATTTTTTTAAACAATAATTGGTATTATAGTTCATGTCCTATGAAAACTTTGCAGGAATACCCAAGCGGTTGAAGGGGCAGGCTTGGAAAGCTTGTAGATCGGTAACACGGTGCCAGGGTTCAAATCCCTGTTCCTGCGCCATAGTTAAATTAAAAAAACTCGCTTAAATAGCGGGTTTTTTTAATGTTTTATTCAATTTTTACGGAAATTTTTTTACGGAAAGTAAGATGATTTTCTAACGTCGATCGCTGTTTTTTCTATCTGTATCACTACTTCAGTATAAAGAAAGGGAAGAAGACCTTCATATCTAAAAAGGCACAATATATTAGAGCACACTAAGCATTATATGAAGTGTTTTTATATTATATTTACACCCAAAAATAGAAGAAAGGCAATTAATGCCGAAGTAAGTATGGATATGATAGATATCATCATCTATAAGGATATAAATCTTAGAAGTGTATATGATGAACTTACTTTTACAAATGAATGTCTTGAAATTAGATTTTTATTAGTTTTGTGCCATTTTAGGATATTTATAAAATCCAATTGGGAAACCTAATTTTTATATAAATTTGATTAGGGCTAATAGTATGTACCTTTTGATTTAATCTCTTGCATCTTTTTTAAAATAGAATTATACAATTTTCTGAAATCATTTTTCGGTAAAAAAACATGCAAAAGTTGTAATGATATTATATAAATCTTGTTTCAGTGCATTTGATGCAATATTGAATTTCGTATGCAAGCTTTTTAATATACGAGATATTTTCGCAGCACTTAAATGTAAATAAACTAGAGTTGTGTGCTGTTGTATTACGTAGATTTAGTAAGTTATCTAGCATTTTATCAAAATTGTTTGGAAATATTTTTTTGAAGAAGAATCATTTAAATTTTTCGCACATAATTGAATTAAATATGTTAATTATTTCTGCTCGTTCAGCATGCTGCATGATTTTTAAATAAATATACAACATTTCCAAATGTTAATTCACTAATTAGAACATACATTGGGACATCGTGATGATCTTTAGCGTAGTGTTTTATTGGATTTGGTATTTTTGATTTATTTGTTCAGTAATATTTTTTTGCTAAAAATTTCAATTGTTTTTTTGCAATATTTAGCATATTATTCTGGTTGAAATTATAACTGTCTTTGCTAAGGCATGCATATAAATCTGAATGTTTACTACAAAAAGCATGAGCTATAGTAGATTTCAGATGCTTCTCGATTAATAACAGGTATTCTAATATATCATGTTTCAGTTCATTCTCGAATTTATGTATTGCAATAATTTCTTCGAATGTTGTTCCATCAAGATAATCATCTGAAGTTGTATCTTTTCTTAGAAAGTCGCGAGAACATGAGTTTATAACATTGTAATAATTATTCAAAGTTAAATATTGTTTAGCTATTTCTGTGTTTGAAATAATTACATTTCTTTGTTGTAATCTTTGGATTTCGATCATCGATACTTAAAAATGATTTCATAAATTACATTCTCCTAAAAAGAAAATCCACTCCTAATAGAGTGGATAATCACGCAAAACAGGCTTCGCAAGTATCCGCAGCTTTTAAGTGTTTTAATCATACCTTGATAAAAAAATTAATTGTCAACGAAATAACTATATTGTTCTCTGAATTTTTCTGGATTAAAGTTGATATCCTCAATCATTATTGAAAAATGCATCTTTGTGGTATTGCAGTTTTTTTATAGTTACTTATGCATAGTTAATGACAGGTATTTATAAGTTATTTATTGTTGTTTTTGTTCGCCTTGATTTGGGAGAGTCTGTTGATTATTGTTTTTGGGATTGTGTTGCATCTAATGTGCCGGTAAGAGTAACTGTTACTTGAATTTGGTTTCCATCTCTATCGATTGTTAGATCAACTGTATCACCAGGCTTCTTTGTCTTTAGGATTGCGGATAAATCTGGATAGCTGGAAACTTCCTTGCCATCTGCACCAACAATCTTATCGTAAGCCTTTAATCCTGCAGCCTGTGCACCACTACCATCGATAACATTAGTAACATATACACCTGGAGTGTAATTGCCTTGTTGTGTTGTGAGTGTCTGTAAATATACACCTAATGTTGCACGGTCTGTAACTTTACCATTCTTAATTAACTGTTCAGCAACTTCCATTGCGTCATTTACTGGAATTGCAAAGCCGATACCTTCGATAGTTGCTCCAGATGAAGATGTACCGGAGTCTTTTGACTGTACGATACCGATTAAGTTACCGTTACCGTCAAATAAGCCACCACCTGAGTTACCAGAGTTGATTGTTGCATTAGTCTGGATGAGCTTCATTGATTCGTTATTTACAACAAGTTCACGGGATGTTGCGGAGATAATACCGTCTGTAACGGTTCCACCAAGTGTACCTAGTGGGTTACCGATTGCGATTGCTGTATCACCAACAGAAATCTTGGAAGAATCTCCAAGAGTCGCTGGTGTTAGGTCTTTTGCTTCTACCTTTAATACCGCAATATCACTCTTTGGATCAGTTCCAACAAGCTTAGCATCATATTCCGTACCATCACTTGTCTTCACTGTAATCTTGTGTGCACCATCAATAACGTGGTTGTTTGTGACGATATAACCATCCTTACTGATGATTACACCAGAACCTGCAGCGTTTGTTGTATATGTACCACCAAACATACCGTAGGATTGTTGAGTGACTTCTGTTTGGATTTCAACTGTAGATGGAGCTGCCTTTGCGGCTGCTTGTGCAACTGTTAAACCAGAACCATTCTTTTCGTTAGAAACGGAAGTTGTTTTGCTACTACCAGACTCCGTAGTTTGGTAAACAACAGTCCTACCACCATTTCCACTTTGTGCTGTATATAACCAAGCACCACCAAATCCACAAAAGTACCGCAAGAGCACCTTTACCAATTGTTGAAATAATCTTTGTACCGATTCCATTTTTCTTTTCAACTGGTGCTACAACGACGGTTTGGTTAGTTGTTTTATCTTCACCGGCTTTCACGGTTTCCTGAGCTGATGCTGTTACTGCTTCTGTCTGTTGTTCTTCAACAGTATCTGTTTTATTTACGACTGTTTCAGTTTCGTTTGTTTCATTTATTTCGTTGTTAGTCTCATTTAAGTTATCTGACATATTTTGATCCTCCTTGTTACTACGCTTATTATCTTAGAGCACAAATGTGAACAAAGTGTGAATGATACTCGAATTTCATGTGCAATTTCACAAAATATATACAAATAAAAATGCTAGACTCCACTTGAATCTAGCATTACGCTGCATCAAATTAACGACTCTTGCGTAGTGTCATACCGAAGACACCACCGATAATACCACCAATAATGTGAGTTAACTGGGATATATTATCAACGTTGAATACACCTTGATAAATTTGTGTTCCGATATAGAGTACTGCAACGATAATGAATGTAAGAGGGATACCTTCTTTAGAACCTGTTACAGCAGATAATAGGATGAAGGCAAATACAACACCACTAGCACCCAATAACATTGTGTTTGGAGCGATGATAATATGTGCAATACCTGTGACAAGGGCAACTACTAAGATAACAATAAGCAAACGTTGGCTACCATACTTTTCTTCTAGCATTGGACCTACTAATAAGAATAACAACATATTATTCATGTAGTGTGATAAGTCTGCATGTCCTAATACGTGTGTGAATAAACGTAGATAGAACAGGGGATTTAGCAATGAACCACCATATACAGAGAATATGAGTTGATTTGTGGTGCCGTTTGTTAGAGTATTCAATCCTAATGCGATCAAGCTAATTAGGGCAAACGATAAGATTACTGGTGAATTCCAAGTTATTTTTTTCATATATTGACTCCTTTAAATCTTCTCTATTATAACAGGTGAATGATATCAAAAAGCGTATAATTACTAGGAGCAAAAGGAGTACATCATGTCAGATAAAAAAGCAAAAATCCAGCAGGGAACGATTGCCCCTGTGACAAACCCAGAGGTTAAGAAAGCAATCAATGATTTAAAACTTGGAAGTACCCCTGAAAAACAAGAAGCGTTATCAAACGCATTAAAGAAAGCAAGATTACTAGCACCTTGTAATTTTGATGTAGAACTAAAACCAGATCACAATGGTGTTTTACCAACTGTAAAACCCATCACAGATTAAGTTCTTCCTCATCAATACAAATGATGGTAAGGCATTCTTCCCGGCATTTACAGATGTTGAAGAATCCACAAAGTTTAAAGTGGCAGGTGAGAAGGATGATACACCAAAGAATATCGTAAGAACAATTCAAGAGTATGATGCATTATTATCCGATCCAAACACTAAGATTCAGGGGGTTATCATCAACCCAGGAACAGATAATATCGTCATTCCTAAGCCATTAATCGCATTACTTGCAGGTAGAGAAAGACCAAAACCTGTACAACCAACAGCACCAATGAATGTGACATATTCCGAGCCAAATGTATATCCAACACGTTTGGTAAATGCTGTGTATGATTATTGTGAAACAAATGATGCGATTAGTAGAGTTTGGTTAAAGTCTAAACTATATGGTCCAGCAATGGTGTTCTTCTTAGTTGTAGAAGCTGAAAAACAAGAACATGATATCTTAACAAAGATTCATGAAGCTGCGGTACCACATGCAAAGGATTTGCCAGTTGAAGTTGTATTCATCAATGATGAATTACGTAAGAATGTTATCAAAGAGGCGGTTGCGATGTATGACCGTAACATTAGCTTCTAATGGATATTAGAACATTAACCGCAGTGGAACTCGATGAAGCAATTCATCTTGCAAAAGAAGTGATTCTTTCTGAGAAGGAAGCTTCATGGAGTAAAGAGGCTGCTAATAGTATCAGTGAATTTATGGCAGAACGCCTAAAACAATTCACAGTTTATGGTTTATACGTAGATGGTTTAGAAAGTATCTTAGCCTATGATCCAGATAAGATGCATGTCATTCTGTTACTAACAAGACAGGCTTCCCGTAAGAAGGGATATGCTACTGCACTCTTAAATCATTTGAAAGAAGAGGCGGATGAGAATCATCTTTCAAAGATCAGTGCCAATGTTGTAGATTCAGCAGTAGATTTCTATCATCACTATGGATTTGAGGATACTGGAAAATCCACAGAAGCTGGTGGTATGAACTACACACCAATGGAATATCTTGTTGGTAGGGAATGGTTAGGGAAAACTGTAACAGTTATTATCGATCATACATACGGAAGCTTCCATCCACATATTGCAGATTTAACCTATCCTGTTAATACAGGCTATGTTGAAGAACTATTTCAGAAGAATGGTGAGTTTCAAGATGCGTATGTCGTTGGACCTAAGGAACCTTTGGATACATTTAAAGGTGTTGTTAGTGGTATTATCTACCATAAAGATGACCACCGTTCTTATTTCATCGTCACCCGTGTCACGGAAAATATTGATGAAAATGAAATTATTCAAGCTGTTGGTTTTGAACAACAGTTCTATGAGACGAGAATCTTATGGAAATAACAAGAGAACAGTTTATAAAACATCTCCTGATTGAAATTGTGGGTTTGATTCTTGTGGCGATAGGTGCTGCAGGGATTATGAAGGTAGCGTTAGGAACAGGTGCTTATGATGCTTTGGCATTAAGTATTAGTTCAGTCACTGCAATTGAAGTAGGAACAGTTGGTTTAATCACCAACTGCATCTGCATTGTGTTACAGATTGTAATGCTACGAAAGAAATACCGTTTGATGTTTCTACTACAGATACCAGTATCATTCCTGATGGGAATGACAATCAATTATTTCTACTATACAGTCTTTGCAGGAATGAATTCAGATTCCTATATGATACGTATGATTTTTATTGTTCGTATTTATCATTATCTGTTCATTTGGAGATGCAATGATGATTGCCAGTGGAATGATAGGACTGCCAGTAGAAAGTACATGCATGATTTTTGCGAAGAACTTAAAGATGGAGTTTGGTAAAGTACGACAGCTAGCAGATGTAGTCTTTATCATACTGATATTAATTTGTTGGTTCTTCTTCCATGCAGTCTTCCCAATGCGTGAAGGAACAATTATTTTAGCCTTCACTTTTGGGCCACTACTAGGCTACTTTACAAAGAAACTACAACCAGTCATCCATAAATGTGCCTAATGTAAAATAACTTGGGGTTTTAGAAAAATCCGCTTTAAAATTACATGGGGTAAAAAGGTAGAAATTGTAGATGAGAATAATGTCTCTTGTCTACGATTTCTACCTTTTATATATGCTAAGAAAGAAATATTTTTATTGGCGATTATTTTTTTGTATGAACCCCGTTTCTTTCCAATTCTTTTTGTTAGATTGAAGGTGATCCGTAATTGTGTAATATAGTTTTCTGTTTAACGCATAGAGTGCTCTGGCACGGAATCTAGGGAAGTTTGAAAGACCATTAGAAACATTGATCAGTACACGTAATCTACTATTCATATATTCTGATAGTGCATTTGATTGTTTTCTGTCATCATACGGTCTTCTAAAGGAGTTGAGATACTCCTCTTTCCAGTTTGTGATAGATGTCAAAAAGTCTTCGTACGCAGGTATATCGGCAGAAATAAACGCATCTAGTATGGAAGTGATTTCATTTATGCAAGATGGATAAATAGCAGTTCTATTAAAGTTGCGAAATAATTCTTTTTAAGTGGTAGGCAAGCGTTAAGACTGGATCGATTTCAATAACTGGTCATACAGATTTCGATAATTTAATTTCTGTCTAAAGAAACTGTTATATTTCGGCTCGTTATCTAAGTCGTAGTCAGTTTCCAGTAATTTATGCCAGGTTTTAAGAAGATAATAAGCTCTACTTCCTTTTTTTCGTAACGATTCATGATATCGATACGTAGATGTGAGAATCCAGATGTAAGATGCTCGATGACATGGAAAGGATCTGCAGCGACGATGGCATTGGGCAGATATTTCTTTACAACATCTTTGTATGGCTGCCATATATCCATGGTCACAATCTTCACTCTTTGTCTCTCACTTAATGGGATGTTTTTCAAAGTAAGTACTGAGTTCCCTTTTTGAACGAGACTGTATGACCTCGTTTAGAACACGAGCTTTATTATCGACCATGACACATAAGTAAGAACTATTTTTTTAACGCCATGTCAGAATATAGTTCATCAATTCCCTAGATACTCAGGTAAGAATTGCCTTGGAATTCTCAAGTAACTATCGGCATAGAGTTCTACCGTAGGAATAGATACGTGCGCTCTTAGTGCAATTGTCTTTAAGTTAATGGAGATATCACCTAGATCTTTCATGATTTGATCGACCATAGAGAAGGTGGAGTGCATACCATCAGGGGTAAAGATATTGTCTTCACTAAAAGTACGATGACAGTCACGACACTTATACCGTCTACGTTTCCAATTGACAATTGTTTTTAGTCCAGCGATATCTTGCGTTTTAAATGTATATGTTAGAAGTCCTTTACTAGATGTATCAGCACCGCAGTAAGGACAGATAGGATGTTTATTTATCAGTAGAAGATAAATATTCAAGGTATCCTGATTACGAGTTGTAGATAGACTTTGAACTTGATCCTGGGACAAGTTCAGAGCAGATGTGATAATATAATCAATAGCCATTTATGGCCTCCTCTCAAGTTCATTTCTTTCATAGCAAAAAGATAATAACATGAGAGGTTTTTTTATTTTTGAAGGTACCCCAAGTTTTTCTGAAGAAGTATCAAAAAGGTACCCCAAGATTTCTCATTGCGGTACCCCAACCCCAAAGTAATTTTTAGAGCGCCTAAATGTGTATATCAAACAGCAAAAATAGCTCAGTCAAAAATTGACTGAGTTTTTTTCTTCTTACCTATTGACTAAAATATATTAACTGTATATATTGTATATATACAGATAGGTTGGAGGTTGATAATTGTGAAACTGATTATTGACAATAGGAGTGGACAACCGATTTACGATCAAATTTATAATCAATTACGAGATCAAATCATTAATGGTACTTTAGCAGAAGATGAAAGTTTACCGTCTATTCGCACACTTGCCAAAAGATACACGTATTAGTGTCATTACCACAAAACGATCGTATGAAGAGCTGGAACGAGAAGGTTATATCTATACGATTCCAGGAAAAGGAAGTTTTGTGGCAGGAAAAATGTCCAACTTATTCAAGAACAAAATCTTCGCATCATTGAAGAACATCTAGCAGAAATCAAAAAACTATCCGTATCTTGTAATTTATCACAAGAGGAAGTAGCCAAAATGATGAAAGTCATTTGGGATGAAAATGAATAATTGGGGGAAAAGTTTATGAATGCAATTGAAGTAAAGGATATTACGAAAAAGTATGATAACTTTCGTTTAAATCATGTATCTTTACAGATTCCAGAAGGAACTATCTATGGTTTAATTGGTGAAAATGGTGCGGGTAAAACAACACTTATTAACTGTATCCTAGGGCTTGTACAACCAAACTATGGGGATGTTGTGGTACTAGGAAGTAAAAAAATTTCATCAATGAAGTTGAACTTAAAGACCAGTTAGGTTTTGTAATCAATGATATGGGTATTCTAATATCCTGACGGTATATAAGATCGAAGAAATCTTTAGTAAAATCTATAAACATTGGGATCATATACAATTTGAAAAAAACTATTAAAAACAGTTTGAAATTGATAAAAGATGAAAAAGTACGAAACGCTATCATTAGGTAACAAAATGCGTATCGCAATTGCGATTGCATTAAGTCACAACGCTAAAAGCTATTGGTATTAGATGAACCGATGAACGCATTGGATCCAGCCATTCGTGCAGAAGTTGTAGAACTTCTCATTGAATATACACGTCAAGAAGATCGTACAATTCTGATATCTTCCCATATCGTTACAGATCTTGAAAAGATGTGTGATTACATCGGATTCATGCATGCAGGTGAATTAATAATCAATGATGAAAAAGATAACATCCTATCTAGCTACGGAATATTGAACTTGGCACCAGAAGAAATTACAACTATTCCAGAAGGCGCAATTGTCGCAAAGAAAGAAACACCATATCAGGTAAAAGCTTCTAATTGATTGAAAACACGCTTCAAATCTAGAAGGTCTACAGCCAGCGACGTTAGAAGAAATTTTTCGTTGGTATCGTAAAAAGGTATTATTTAAAAAAATCATATAATATTAGAAAGGAATTTCTAAGCATATGAAAGCACTGTTAATGGCTGAATATGAGGGACTTATTAAAAAAATAAGAGATACATATCATATATTTTATATCTCTTATTTTGCGGAGTTTGCGGAGTTTTTGCGATTAAAAGTTTGAATCCTCAGGATAAATTTCCCACTATTCTGTTTATGATATTTTTTTCGTTGATGACTTCAAAAAAAGGAAATTTTTATCAATTCATAAAGTGTTCGATTATTACCCATTAAAAAAACAATCTCTTGTAAGGATTTTTTGTTTTTTTAGAAGTAGGAATATATAATCTTATTATTATTCTAGGATGGTTAGTCTATTGTGCTGTTCTTGGGAGATTATTAACCCCTGGATTTATTGGAGACTGGATTTATATTTGTTTTAGAAAGTTTGTTAATTCCTGCCATATTACCGAAGAAAAGTATGACGCAGGCTTATTTAGAGCATTCGTTAATGTTAGTACTTCTTGTGTGCATTTATCTGGTTATCATAACTAAAAATAACACTGGATAAGAATATCGGTTTTCTGTTCTTTATTGCTATCTTATTTGTGATGACATACTTTTTCTTCCATTCGTATTCTCAATGAAAAAGCATGATTTTTTTAACGAAGTGAACTCATCAATTGTAAAGGGGTGTTAAGAATATGAAAGCACTATTATTGCTGGAGTTTGAGACATTTATAAAAAAAGAAACAATATATTTTTTTCCGATTGCATACTTAATATTTTCGATTGCTTATGTGTTATATATGATGAAAGTTCAGCACTCACGTGATAACTTTTATATCATTTTTCTTTACAACTCAGCTCATTACCGCTTTTTGCTAGACGTGAGCAGCCAATGAAAGGGGTTATTCAATTATATCCAATTAGGGCAAAAAAACAAGGGTAAATACTCTATTTATAGAAACTGCAATGCTCAATATCATCATTCTGTTTGGACTTTTTAATTTCTTATTTTCCATTTCAAAAAAACAGGGACAATGTTGATTTTGCTATATATTATCATTTTGATTGAGGCTTTGGTAATTCCAACTATTTTTGCCAATTAATGTGTGGCATCGAGAATATTTTTAACCATTTGTATATTCTATTAGTTGTAGTTGTTGTGAGTGTTCTTGTTTATCTGAAAACAGAAATTAATCCATTTGTTCAGTTTTTGGGATTTGCAAGTGTTCTTTATACGCTAGCGTATATCTCATCCATTCGTATCTTAACTAATAAAGATTGGTAGAAGGGGGTCTTTATGCAAGGTATATATGCATTGTATCGACATCGCTTATTTAACTTCTATAATGTCGCAGTGAATTGTGTAATAATAATTTTCTATCTTTCTCTTATGCGAATACCTAGTAGTATTGTTAGAGAATACATTGGAACAATATTCTTCTTTATATTTCAAGTACAAATTATCAGTATTTTAATTGATGAAAATTGGAATCCAATTCTACAAATTTTGCCAGTTCGAAAGAGCGATTACTTTGCTGCTTATGTGAAAGTTATGTTAATATACTTCATTCTATATTTGGTTTGTACGATATGGTTTGATACGATGATCACAAAACTGTTCTTATTATTTGTTGTTGCACCAGTAACTTGTTTATATTATTGCTTGCGTAATTTTAAAAAAATATGACGGTAGTAAAATCAAATAATATGTATATTAGATACATTGCATTTATCATTTTTACAGTATTGTTTGTATGGATTAGAAATCGGTTTGAATTGAGTAAATCTGTAATTGTATATGGGAATTTAATTTGTTTTTGGATTTATTATCATTCTTATGCTTGCATGTATGTATGAAATTCGAAAAGAGGAATCGATATGAAGAAATTATCATTTTATCAGGCGTATATTTTAATTGGATTGATAGGTTTTTACAATTGTTGTTCCGTGCTTGTATTACTTTCTTGGTGCAGAGCGTAGTTATAGTATCTTGATAGATTTATTTCCATACGGAACAGGATATGTAGCTGGATTATTGTATCAAATGCAGTTAGATTTAAAGAATATTTCACTTTATCCACTTTCTATCAAGGAGAAAAATATTACCACGTATCAAGCGTATCCTATTGGCATTGCTTGGTAGTAATATATTGTATTCATTATTTTTCTACCTTTCTTCATCGTTTTAATCCTGTTGACTTAGAAAACCTTGTAGTATCATTGTTGATATTATTTGTGTTAGAAGAAACATTTTTATATCAAAGTGAAAATTATAAACTATCATTGGTTTTTGGCTATCTTATTCTCTGCAATTGTCATTGGCTTAAGAGTTGTGATACCTGACATATTACAGCTTTTTAATTATCGCTCTATTCCTAACTGGTTTCTGTATCTTCTGGATGTATCATCAAAGTACCAGAAGAAAATCATGAGTGAAAGCTCCGCAAGGAGCTTTTTCTTTCTGAATAAAGTAATTACAAGTATAATATAGGGTAGATGAAGGAGGTTTCTATGGATTTATTTGGGTATGCAAGCGAAGAGACAAAGAAAAAAGAAGAGCCTTTAGCAGCACGTATGAGACCTTCTACTTTAGAGGAAGTTGTTGGTCAGGAACATATCATTGGCAAAGATAAATTGTTATATCGTGCAATTAAAGCGGATAAGCTTGGATCATTAATCTTTTATGGCCCTCCAGGAACTGGTAAAAACAACATTAGCGCAAGTGATTGCGAATAGTACCTCTGCTGATTTCCAACAAGTCAATGCGACAATTGCAGGTAAGAAAGATCTTGAACAGGTAATTACGCATGCGATTGATTTGATGTCAATGTATCAAAAGAAAACAATCTTATTTATCGATGAGATTCATCGATTTAATAAAGGGCAACAGGATTATCTACTACCATATGTTGAAGATGGCACTATTATCTTGATTGGTGCGACTACAGAAAATCCATATTTTGAAGTGAATCAAGCGTTAATTTCACGTTCTCGTATCTTCCAGTTAAAGTCACTAACAAAAGAGAATATTGTGACTCTTTTTAAAGCGTGCTGCTGAAGATGCGATAAAGGGTATTGGTAAGGATAATGTCATATTAGAGGATGAAGCTGCTGAATTTTTGGCAGAGATTTGTGATGGGGATGCACGTGCTGCGTTAAATGCGTTAGAACTTGCAGATCTTTACAACGGATCGTAGTGATGATGGCTATATATACATTACCTTGTCTGTTGTGGAGGAATGTATTCAAAAGAAGGCAATCCGTTATGACAAGGATGGGGACAACCATTACGATACGATTTCTGCATTTATTAAATCGATGCGTGGTTCTGATCCTGATGCGACGCTATACTACCTTGCACGCATGTTGACGGCGGGAGAGGATGTTCGTTTCATCTCTCGTAGAATTATGATTGCGGCTGCGGAGGAATGTGGTAATGCAGATCCTAGAGCCTTACAGATTGCGGTTGATGCGGCGTTAGCCGTTGAACGAGTTGGAATGCCAGAAGGAGCCATCATACTTGCCAATGCGGCTACTTATGTTGCTAATGCGCCTAAATCGAACGCATCATCAAATGGTATCTTTATGGCCATGGATCTAGTTGAAAAGACAGGAAATCTTCCAATTCCACCGTATTTAAAGGATGCTCATTACGCTGGTTCAGAGAAGTTAGGCAATGGTGTAGGGATATCAATATGCACATGATTATCCAAATCACTATGTGAAACAACAATATCTACCAGATGCGATTAAGAATGAAAGACTATATCACTTCTCAGATGTAGCTTATGAAGCCAAGCTCAACAATACTTCAATTCGATTGGTAAGAATGATTATCAAAAGGAGAAAAATAATGCAAGGAAAATATAAAAGTTATTACCTTATGTGGAAGCACACGCTTTAAAAGATGAATTCATGAAAGCGCAGAAAGATTTGACACTTGCTGGAAACATTGTGATTAACGTTGGATTATTTGGTCATAGTGGCGATCATGAAGTTTGGGAAAAATATGGATGAGGGTACTCTAACAAAGACAAAAGAGATGTTGGATGATATGCATAAACGTAAAATTGATATGGCTGATGAAAATTTTTGTTATCAATGTTGGTGGCTATATCGGCTCTAGTACAAAGTCAGAAATTGAGTACGCAAAGGCAGAGTGGGAAAGTAGTCCGTTATCTTGAAACAATGGAATAAAATATCTGAGTGCTAAATGTTAGCACTCTTTATTATTAAGTGCTAAAATACTTCTATACTCATAAGGAGGTATACAACAATGGCAATTATCGTTCCGATTTATAACACGGTATTATTACCAGATACAAATATTTACCTGACCAGTGATAGCTATAAAAACGCAACTGGACAGGAACCTGCTATAGTGATCGCATCATCTTTGCGATTGAAAAGAAGGCTTTATCTACAGATGAATTTCGTCCTGAAAACTTTTTATCCATTAAGTGTATCAGGAACTATTACAGAAGTTAGTAATAGTGGTTTTGTGGTAATCAAGACAGAATCACGTATCAATATTGAAGATATCGTTGTACATAGTGATAAGACTTTAGAAGTTTTATCCATCATCCGTAAACCGATGTCCAATGACTTGGATCCAATGGATGAAAAAGAAGCGGGTTGACCAACTTAAGAGTGCACTTGTAAAGGCAACCGCGAACTATCAATGGGCTCTGGGTGCACGTAATTTCATCTCTCAATTAAAGGGGATGGAGGATATCATTAGTGCCATGGCACAGTGGTTAAACATTACGGATGAAGAAAAGTATGCATTACTTGAAGAAAATCTTCGCTCCAATCTATTAAATAAGATTGAACAGTATATCTATGAATATACAGAGATGACGGACGTAACTAACGAAGCTTCCGCTGCACAAGAAAAATGACAATAAGAAAGCCTATCGTGAGATGGCTATCAAGAAACAAATCGAATATCTTCAAAAGGAACTGGATGACATGCATCCAGAGAATGTTACAGATATTCGTAAGATGGAGATGAAGATTCAATCATCTGGCATGAATGAAACTGCACGTCGTGAAGCTGACAAGGTTTTAAGTCGTCTAAAACAAGAAGGTAGTAACTCTCCAGAGTATGGTAATCTTTATAACTATCTAGATTTTTTAACAAGTATCAGTTGGAAGAAAAAGAACGTACAAAGAAGATTGACTTTCAAGCTGCGGAGAAGATTTTGGATGAAGATCAAACTACGGTCTAAAGAAAGTAAAAGAGCGTATCTTACAACAGATTGCTGTAATGGATCTTAATAAGCGTCAATCTGGTTCGATTCTCTTATTTGTCAGTGCGCCAGGCACGGGTAAGACAAGTATTGGTCGCTCCATCGCAAATGCGCTCAAACGTAAATATGTACGTGTTGCGCTGGGTGGAGTACGTGATGAAAGCAGATATTCGTGGTCATCGTCGTACTTATATTGGTGCAATGCCAGGAAGAATTATGGATGGCATTCAGAAAGCTGGCACATCAAATCCGGTAATGGTACTCGATGAAATCGATAAGTTGAGTATGTCTTACAATGGTGATCCTGCAAGTGCACTTTTTAGAAGTGCTCGATCACTGAACAAAACAATACCTTTACGGACCATTACATGAATGTTCCGTATGATCTTTCGGATGTACTCTTTATCTGTACCGCAAATACATTGGATTCTATCCCTGAACCTTTACTAAACCGTATGGAAGTGATTGACTTCAAGGTTATACAACAAGTGAAAAAAATACCAGATTGCGCAAAAGACATTTTGATTCCAAAAAGCAATTGAGAAGATGGGCATTCCAAGTGAACAGTTAGAGTTTAGTGAAGATGCGGTGCGTTCGATTATTGTGGACTACACGATGGAGGGTGGTGTACGTGGACTCAAAAAGAGAATTGATTCCGTATGCCGCGCTATCGCCGTGAAACTTGCAAGAGGTCATCAAGAAAAAAATTGTTATTCAAGCAAGTGATTTACCAACACTGCTAGATATGAAACCACTTCACCATGAAAAACTCACAGTTCAAAAGAATCCTGGTATCGTAACAGGTCTTGCATGGACTGCAAGTGGCGGAGAGATTCTGTTTATCGAAACCCTATTAACGAAGGGCAGTGGACAGTTGATTGTGACGGGACAACTTGGGGATGTGATGAAGGAATCTGTACGGATTGCATTATCTCTTGTGAAATCGAAATTCCCAGAAGCAGATAAGATTCTAAAGACACATGATGTTCATATTCATGTTCCACAAGGTGCTGTTAAAAAGATGGACCTTCTGCAGGTATTACTTTAACAACTGCTTTGGCTTCACTGATTACCAAGAAGAAGGTTTCCCCATTAATTGCAATGACAGGGGAAGTATCTTTACGTGGTGGTGTGATGCCAATTGGTGGTTTGCCTGAAAAACTGATGGCAGCTGCTAGAGCAGGTGTAAAGACGGTTTATATTCCAAAAGAAAATGAAGATGATCACAAGGATATCGCACCAGAAGTAAAAGAAAAAGTTAACAATCATTCCAGTTGAGCAGGTAGATGAAGTCTTAAAGGCGGCTGGTATTCTTGTGAAAAACAACAAGAAACTCAAAGCAGAAATAGGCCGAACCACCTCGTGATTTGTTACAAAAAGTCGGTGAATTGTACCGACTTTTTCATTTGCGTGAAACATTCGTGAATTGCTTTGCGTAGAAAGAAATGAATATTTATAATGCATGTAGCTTAAAAAGCAGGAGGTCACGATGAAGTATAGAATTGTATCAGATTCATCTTCTAACGTATTTCACATGGAAGATATTGACTATAGAACAGTTCCTCTAAAGGTTATTATGAATGAGGAGAGTTCTTTGATGATGAACGCACGAATGTAGAGCGTTTCTTATCCGTACTTAAACATACGAAGGGAAAAACATCCACTTCATGTCCAAATGCCTATGAGTGGGCAAGTTCATTTGATGGTGCCGATACGATTTTTGCGGTAACAGTTACAGGTGGATTATCCGGTTGTTATTCTGCAGCGATGCAGGGTAGATCACTCTTCTTGGAAGAACATCCAGAAGCGAATATCTACGTCATTGACTCATTATCCGTAGGACCAGAAATTCTATTAATTATTGAAAAGTTAAAGGAGTTAATTGCAAAGGGATTAAGCTTTAGTGAAATCTGTGATGCGATTAATGAATATAAGAAACATACGCACTTATTATTTAATATCGCAAACTTAGATAATTTGGCGCGTAATGGTCGTGTGAGTCCAACAATTGCGAAGTTATCTGGATTATTGGGGAATTCGTTGTGTAGGTAAGGCATCTGATCGAGGTACACTTGAAATCTTGCATAAGTGTCGTGGTGAAAAGAAGGCCACAAACAAGATTTTTTTGAGGAGATGATTGCACATGGCTATAACGGAAAGAAAGTTCATATTGCTCACTGCAATAATGAATCTATGGCAAATGATTTAAAAAATTTAATTCTACAGTCTTTCCCAGAAGCGAAGGTTGATATGATTCCATGTACCATTGTGTGTTCATACTATGTATCAGACCAGGGTCTGATTGTTGGATTTGAAGATAGTGATTGTTAAACAAAAAAAGCCGCAATCTTGGTTGATTGTGGCTTTTTATAGATTTTTTCTTTTTGTATAATTCTGGGAATAAGAATTCCAACATGATAGGGAAAATACCTTCCCAAGATTCTTCGCTGTGTGTACCATTTACCACAAGATTTGGATAGGTTACACAGCCACCTTGTGTAAAGAGATGGTTGATATTCAATAACATATCTAACTCTCTTACAAGACCTTTCTTTGTGCGTTCTTCATCTGATCCAAAATCAAGATAAATACGAGTTTCTTTAAACTTCTTCTTTTGAATGTGATTGCATAGTACATGGTAGTTGAAGATATTGGCAGGATACACAACCTGCTTTTTGAGAAATAATCATTATACTCACTGATCATAAACTCGGACATGATTCCACCCATGGAGGAACCAGCGATGCCTACATGCTTACGGTCTGTGTGAATACGATAACGCTTTTGACAGTAGGGTAAGAGTTTTTCAATAAACCACTTACCAGTAATCTGGCCACAGGATTGAATTTGAATTCCTGCAAAAGTCTTTTCTGCGGTGAATGGACAGTATTCATCTAAGCGCTCATCACCGATGTGATTACAATCCTGACCGATGATAACGATATCTAAATTCTGTTTGTCTAAATACTTTTTAATACCCCAGCATTTACCATAAGTAGCTGTTTTATTGTAGAAGAGGTTGTGACCATCAAACATATATAAAACAGGATACTTCTTTTTGCTTGTATCATAACTATCTGGAAGATATACCCAAACTTTGCGAGGACTTTGGTGTAAAGGCTCGATTGGTAGTGTGAATTTTTCTATTTTTCCCATAGTGATTTGCCCATCCATTTGATTTTACTCTCTGTACCATTTTTGATACGTTCGATATTTGCGTGATGACGATATACCACAAATAGCCATAATACAAAGATTGATAGTGTGATTGATAGTGGATTTCCAATCAAGAAACTGATGATAATACCAGAACCTAAACCAATTATGCTGGATAAGGAAACCATACGACAAAGATAGAGACTTACCAAGAATATAAGTAGTGGTAAGAAGAACTGATAGAAATATTGGTGATTGATAAATGTAGCGATACCTAAGAAGAAACCGAAGGAAGTCGCAACAGCTTTACCACCTTTAAACTGTGCAAAGATTGGGAAGCAGTGTCCAATACAACAAGCAAGTCCAGCATAAATCATGGCATCCTTTGCGATGTAGCTGGCTAGTAACATGGAGAAGAATGCTTTGAGTGCATCAAGGATAATGACAGTGATACCAACTTTCTTGCCTAAAAACACGACCTGCATTTGTACCACCAAGGTTACCTGAACCCTCTGTACGGATATCTTTATGGAAGAATACTTTTCCAATGACAAGTGACCATGGAACGAGATCCAAATAAATAACTTAATATAATAACGCCAATGAAATTTAGCATAGAATAAATCCTCCTGTTGATATATTATCACATCAGTAATTTAGATATAAAATCAAAATATTTGAAATAGGCTTTGTTGTGACAAAATCCAGTGATATGAACGTGTAGATTGTCGTTAGACAAGGATATTAAAGTAGCCTAATTATGATATAATACAAAGGTTATTAGGAGTTTTTGCATGGCGAATAGATATGATGATAACAGTATTCAAATTTTAGAAGGTTTAGAGGCAGTCAGAAAGCGTCCTGGCATGTATATCGGCTCTACCGATAGTGAGAGGATTACACCATCTGATTTGGGGAAATTGTTGACAATTCCATCGATGAAGCGTTAAACGGTTATGGTAAGAAAATCCAAATTACGTTAGAGGCAGATGGTAGTGTCACTGTTCAGGACGAAGGTCGTGGTATGCCTATCGGTCAACATGCCAGCGGTGTAAATACATTACAGGTCATTTTTACTGTGCTTCACGCTGGTGGTAAGTTCTCCAGTGAAGGAGGCTATAAGACAGCGGGTGGTTTACATGGTGTAGGTGCGTCAGTCGTAAATGCCTTAAGTGAATGGCTAACTGTAGAGGTTGCACATGATGGGGAACTTGTCCGTATGGAATTTGCGGATGGTGGTAAGAAGATTGGTAAGCTAGAACACTTAGGTAAGACCAATCGTACTGGCTCTACGGTACGTTTTAAACCAGATCCACGTATCTTCTCCACAACGGAGTACAAATACGATGTTGTGTGTGAAAGAGCACGTGAAGAAGCTTTCTTATTAAGTGGAATTGCGATGGTTGTTAGCGATAAGCGCAATAAGAAAAATGAAACTGAAACATATCTATATGAAGATGGATTAACAGCCTTCTTAGGATACTTACATGAAAGATCGCAATGTCTTAATGAATCCAGTGAAGTTCAGTGGAGAAGCTAATGGTATCCAAGTAGAAGTTGCTTTTTCAATATACAGATGATTATCAAGAAAATACATACAGCTTCGTTAACCTTGTTCGTACTGGCGATGGTGGTACACACGAAGTTGGTTTTAAGGGTGCTTTTACAAAAAGCGATTAATGACTATGCAAGAAAATATGGTCTGTTAAAGGCGAAGGATAAAAATCTAGAAGGTGGAGATGTACGAGAGGGTCTTACAACTATCCTTTCCGTATCTGTCCCTGAAGGATTATTGCAGTTTGAAGGACAGACAAAGAGTAAGCTTGGAACCCCACAAGCTAAAACTGCAGTAGAAGCAGTTGTCTCTGAGAAGTTATCCTTCTGGTTAGAAGAAAATCGCAATCAATCGGATACATTAGTACGTAAGATGTTAAAGGCATCCCTTGCCCGCATCGCTGCCCGTAAGGCTCGAGATGAAATCCGTAAGGGTAAGCGTGTTGGTAAGGGTGAAAAGGTATTATCTGGTAAATTAGCACCTGCACAGACAAAGGATGCTCGTATCAAGGAACTATTCTTGGTCGAGGGTGATTCTGCCGGAGGTTCCGCAAAACAAGGAAGAGATTCTCATTATCAGGCAATCCTACCACTACGTGGTAAGGTATTAAATACGGAGAAATGTACACTTGCCGATATTGAAAAGAATGAAGAGCTAAATACATTAATCTATACATTAGGTGCAGGTGTTGGTCCTGACTTTGACTACGAGGAATCGAATTATGGCAAAGTTATTATCATGACCGATGCGGATGATGATGGATCTCACATTCAGATTTTATTATTAACATTCTTCTATCGTTACATGCGACCACTGTTAGAGCAGGGAATGGTATATATCGCCTTACCTCCACTCTATAAAGTGACAAAGGGTAAGACGACACAATATGTTTATAGCGATCGAGAGTTAGATGCTTTACGTCGTAAACTTGGTAAAGTGGAAATTCAACGCTATAAGGGTTTAGGTGAAATGAATGCTACACAGTTATGGGAGACAACAATGGACCCATCCCAACGTACACTAATTAAAGTAGGTATCAGTGATGGTGTAAAAGGCTGAACGTCGTGTAACTGTACTCATGGGAGATAAAGCAGAATTACGTCGTAAGTGGATTGAAGATAACGTTTCATTTACATTAGAAGATACATTTTGACTTGGAGGGCTAATGGTTAAGAAAGAAGACAATCGTTGACAATACAAAATATAGACCAGAGCTACTCGAAGATATTATGGGTGCTGGCTTTGGTAGATATGCCAAATACATTATTCAAGAGCGTGCATTACCAGATGCGCGTGATGGTTTAAAGCCAGTACAACGTAGAATTTTATATGCGATGTACCATGATGGAAATACATGGGACCATGCATACCGTAAAGTCTGCTAAGACAGTCGGTCTTGTAATCGGTAACTATCACCCACATGGTGATACTTCTGTATACGACGCGATGGTACGTATGTCCCAAGATTGGAAAAGTACGTTTACCATTAATTGATATGCATGGTAATAACGGTTCTATTGATGATGACCCAGCAGCTGCGATGCGTTATACCGAAGCTAGACTTGCCAAGGTTACGCAAGTCATGGAAGAAGACTTGGATAAGAATACTGTTGAAATGGCACCTAACTTTGACGACACAGAACATGAACCAACAGTACTTCCTGTACCGTTTCCTGTAATGCTAGTCAATGGTGCAACAGGTATTGCGGCAGGTTATGCGACAAACATGCCACCACATAACTTAAATGAAGTGGTGGATGCGACAATCTATCGTATTCAAAAATCCAGAGAGTGCTTTGACAGACGTGATGGATATTTTAACTGGTCCTGATTTCCCGACTGGTGGTATCGTACAGGGGAAGCAGGTATTCGTGACGCCTTTACAACTGGTAAGGGTAGAATTGTTGTGCGTTCCAAGTGTGAAATTCATGAGGAGAAATCTTGCCAACAAATCATTGTCACAGAAATTCCTTATGAAGTTGTTAAAGCACAGCTTGTTAAGAAGATGGATGAAATCCGTGTATCCAAAGATATCGATGGTATCTTAGATGTACGTGATGAATCTGACCGTGAAGGTATGCGTATTGTTATTGATGTTCGCAAGGATATCGATGCCAATATGATTCTCAATTATTTCTATAAGAATACAGATTTTACAGGTCTACTATAACTACAATAACGTCGCAATCATTGATAAGCGTCCTGTTCAGGTAGGGTTACTTGGATTATTGGATGCGTTTATCGCGTTCCGTAAGGAAGTCGTATTACGTCGTTCTCGCTATGAGTTAGATAAAATGGAAGCCCGTTGTCATATCATTGAAGGTTTGATGAAGGCTGTTTCCATCTTAGATGAAGTGATTCGTATTATTCGTGCTTCCCAAGATAAGGGTGATGCGAAACGTAACTTGATGAATGAATTTGGCTTTGATGAACCACAGTCTGAAGCTATCGTTTCCTTACGTCTATATCGTTTATCCAATACGGATGTCATTACATTACGTGAAGAGTTTGCGGAGCTTGTCAATCAGATTGAAGAGACAAAGGCAATCATTGAAAATGAAAATGTATTGCATTCCGTCATCATTAAGGAATTACGAAATGTGAAGAGAGAGTATGGTCAAGAACGTCGCACACGTATCGAAGCTGAAGTTGAAGAAATTAACTATGATAAGACTGCAATGATTGCAAATGAACGTGTTGTAGTAACTGTCAGTCGTGATGGTTATCTCAAGCGTGTATCTATGCGTAGCTATAACGCAGTAGGTGACCAAGAAACAGCCATCAAAGATGGAGACGTACTGATTGGTACAACAGAGTGTGATACACTCGATACACTATTGTTATTTACTTCCAAAGGTAATTACGCATCTATTCCAGTTTGGCAAATTGAAGAAGGCAAATGGAAAGATGTTGGTATGCATCTAAATAAAGTTGTACGTATCGATGGTGAAGACAAGATTAAGAATGCGATTCTTATCAAGAGTTTCGATACGTATGCATGGATTGTGACAGTAAGTTCTGCTGGACAAATCAAAGAAGACACCAGTAAATAACTGGCAAGTAGAGCGTAACAATAAAGTCATGACAGCGATGAACCTTGGTAAGGGTGCAGAAATGATCAATGCCTTTATTGCATACAGTAACCAACAGATTTTGATGGTAAGTAGAGATGGTTATTCTTATCGCTTTGCGGTCGAAGATATTCCAGCCACAGGTGTTAAGTCCAAGGGTGTTAAGGCAATGAACCTTGGTAAAGGTGATGAGCTTGCTTGGGGTTGTGTCATGAATGCAGAAGATCCAGCAGTTCTCTTTATGACAAATGTTGGACAGATGAAGCGTATTCATACGGAAGAAATTGTCTTTGGCAATCGACCAATGAAGGGTAACTTAATTTGTAAACGTCTAAAGACAAATCCAAGTATCGTAACACTTGCTAAGGCAGTAAGTGCAGGAGAAGAGTTAGTCTTCAAAGATCCTGAAAAACAAGTATTACGTGCTTCTGAAATACCACTCAAACCACGTGAAAGTGGATTTGGATCGCCCACTCGTACTGAAGGATGGTTGGGATTTATATCGTGGTATTGATGAATGTCGTATTATTGATATACCAACAGACGCAGATAACGAAGTGCATGAAGATGTAGAACGTTTAAGTCTATTTGATGAGAAGGAAGGCTAATCATGACAGTATGTAAAGGATGCGGTGCAGTATTACAAACAACTGATTCAAAAATTGATTGGTTATAGTCCTAAAGCTGAAGCAGAATATTGTCAAAGATGTTTTCGTTTGATTCACTATGATGATTTAACAATCTCCATGAAGACAGGTATTGATCCAGTTGCGGTTGTTAACCGTATTGCAAGGATGGATGCGCTAATTCTATGGGTGATTGATTTATATGATTTTGAGGCAGGTATTATTAACGGTATTAACCGTAAATTTGCGAATAAAGATATCGTGATGGTTGCGACAGAGAGAGACTTATTACCTGCATCATGTGGAGAAGAGAAAATTGCACATTTTGTCTTTGGACGACTCAAAGATTTGGGTATTCGCATTGAACGACTCATTCTGGCGTCCAAAGAAGAAAAGATGGGTGTTGAAGAAATTAAAGAATGTGTTGATGAACTTGCGAATGGCAGAAAAATAGTTGTGATAGGAAAAGCCAACTCTGGTAAGAGTACACTCATCAATAACTTGATGTCTACACAGGTTTTAACCACATCTAGATATCCAGGCACTACATTAGAATTCAATGAATTAGAAATTGATGGACATACTTACATTGATACACCTGGTATTGAAATTGATCATAGTATGTTAATGGAAGTTAATGAGGCAGATTTAAAGACTATCATGCCAAGCAAGAGTGTAAAACCACAGGTGTTCCAACTGCGTGGTGAGCAAAGCTTCTTTGTAGGAGGCTTAGCACGTCTAGATTTATCAGGTTGTAATCATGCAAGTTGTGTATGGTATCTCAGTGATCGTCTCAACGTTCATCGTACCAATGGCAACTACGCAGATGAAAAATGGAATACACATGTTGGAACATTATTTGTGCCAACAGCCATTGAAACAGAAATGAAGAAATATACAATTCATAAGGACATGCCAAAGGTAGACATCGTGATTGATGGCTTAGGATGGGCATGTGTAAGTGGAGAGGTCAGTACAATTACAGTACATGTACCAAAGAGTGTCAGTGTGACATTCAGAAAGGCAATGTTATGAGTTTAACAACAAAACAAAGAGCGTATCTAAGAGGACTCGCACAGACAGAACGTGCAATCTTCCAGATTGGTAAAGACGGCTTAAGTGATAACCTAGTTGAAACTGTAAATAACGGTTTACGTACAAGAGAACTCATTAAAATCTCAGTGCTTAAGACAGTTACTACAGACCTTAAGGAACTAGCATTTGATTTAAGCATGCATACAAAGTCTGAACTTGTACAAGTTATCGGAAGACAAATCATTCTCTATAAGAAGGCAAAAGGAACCAAAGATCGTTTTACCATGATCGTATATACAGCACCCTTTGATCCAATAACTGATGATGAACTGAAACAGTTAAAAAGACTATCACAAACAAACTGGTGGTCCTGTTGCGCTTGCGATAGTTGGTGATGGTATTCTAACATATGAAAAGCGTAAGAAGTTATGTATGCGTGCATGTAGTCCATATCGATATCTACATATCGTAGATATCAAACAAGATGATACATGTATTGCACTGCAATCAGAAACAGAAGCTGAAGTGCGAAAAGGATACTTCTACTTAAGCGCAAAAGGAATACGTAAGATACTTTTTAGAGAATGGTTACTACTTTGAAGAAGTGACGAAAGCACAGTGTAATCCTAATCGTGCAGCACATTCAGTTCGTGTAGAGCCATACTGCACTGAAACTTGCAAGAATTCATCATTTGAATAAACAAATCGCATATCAAAATGGGTTTTATTACATGATGTCACAAAGAAAAATGAGTGATGAAGAGGGATATCAACTTCTATCACACTTTAGACCCTGAAATATTAAAACTAGATCCTGCAATTTGGCACAGCTATACTGCAGTGATTTGGCTAAAAACAGAATTTATGCTGTTATAACAAGAAAATCTTACAAAGCAATCGAACACCATACCCTTGGGGATGGCAAAAGTGCGATATGATCATATCTTATATATCGCAGATAAGATTGAACCAGGTCGTCATTATGATGTGACCATGCATACAAAAAAATCGCAGAGAGAAATCTCAAACAAGGGCTGAATATGTCCTTGCGGATGCGAAAAAATACATACTCGAAAAGGAGGGAAAACATGTCTGAATTACTAAATTTAGTACGTCATACATTAGATGAGAAATTGGCAGAGAATATCGTGACAATCGATATCCGCAATGTCAATGCATATACAGACTACTATGTCATCTGTACTGCAAAGAATCCTAGACATGCAAATTCTCTTGTGGAATTCGTTGAAAAAGAAGTAACGAAGAATGGCTTTTGATGTGCGTCTTCGTGAAGGTGAAAAGGAATCGACTTGGGTACTCATTGACATGAATGAAGTGGTTGTACATATCTTTACAGAAGATGCTAAGTACATATCGCTTAGAAGCTTTATGGGCTGATCAGCCACAAGAAACAATGTAACAAATATGAAGATGTTTTTGCGACATCTTCTTTTCAAACGAAGGGTGGTAAGTTAACAGTATGATTCAAACAATTTTATGGGATATCGATGGTACAATATTAAACTTCCATAGAAGCGCAGAAAATTCGTTGAAAAATACATTCAAGAAGTTTGGATATGGTGAAATTACAGATGAACTTCTACACATGTATGAAGGAATTAATGATGTCTATTGGTGTAAACTTGAAAAGGAGAAATTACAAAAGAAAAACTACTCGTAGAGCGCTTTGTGGAGTTCTTTACTAAAATTGGTGTGGAAACGACTCGTGTTGTAGAGTTTAATAAAAGCTTACTTAAATGGATTGCTGGATACAGTTGTCTTTATGCCAGAGGCATATGAAACTGTAAAGAAACTACACCCTGAATATAAACAATACATCGTAACCAACGGTGTAAAAGAGTTACAGCGTAAGAAGATTGCCAAAGCACATATTGAAGAGTTCTTTGATGGTATCTTTATCTCAGATGAAATCGGATATGAAAAACCGCATATTGAATTCTTCAATTATGTCTTTGATAGAATTCAACAAAAAAATCCTGATGAAGTCATTATCATCGGTGATTCTTTGACGAGTGATATTGCTGGAGGTATACGTGCAGGGATTCATACCTGTTGGTATCATCAAGCAATGAAGAAAAATCATAGCGATGTCAAACCAGAGTTTACGATTACATCGCATCTTGCATTCCAAGAATTATTAAAACAGTTATAAGGGAGTAAACATATGAAGTGGTATGAACAAAAATATGTAAATCATCGAGATTGGATACTTGATCGAATGGGCTTGCTTGGTATGGATAGTATAGAGCTTGTCGTTGTTTTACTCATTGATTTTATGAATCAAAAATCATATGGAAATCACAATGGATGCCCTTCGGGAAAAAACAGGAATACAAGAAGAGGAATTAAACCGTGTCATTTCTGCACTTTGTGCAAAGAAATATTTAAAGATAAAAAGCTTCCGCAAGAGCTGTTGTCTTCGACTTATCAGGACTATTTGAAACGGATATCGCTAGAGTTGAAAATATTCTAGATCGTTCACTCATCGATACATTTTGAAACAGAATTCGGCAGAACGCTAAGTCAAAAATGAAATGCAGAAAATTAGTGATTGGAATAAAGTGACGGACAAACGTTTGATTATTGCGGCATTACGTGAAGCTAGTGCTTACCAACATCTAAACTTAGGGTATATTGAAAAAATTTTATCTGATTGGAAACAGAAGAATATCACAGCAGATTCCATAGGAACGGAGAAAAAATAATGGAACGTTTATCTGTACCATTTATTTTGGAGTATCTACAGAAGTTACATCCAAATGCACATTGTGAGTTGACGCATCGTAATCCCTATGAACTATCTGTTGCGGTAATCCTTTCTGCCCAAACAACAGACGTATCCGTTAATCGTGTAACACCTGCATTATTTAAAGCGTATCCATCTCCATACGAATTAGCTAAAAGCACCGACCAAAGATGTGAGAAGTATATCGCATCTCTTGGTTTATATCAGTAATAAGGCGAAACAGATCGTAGGATTTGCCAAAGGTGTTGTAGAACAGTTTGATGGAAAAGTACCGCAAACGATGGAAGAATTAACGACATTACCGGGTATCGGTAGAAAATGTGCCAATGTGATTATGGCTGAATGTTTTAATATACCAAGTATTGCGGTAGATACACACGTTGCACGAATCTCCCGAAGACTTGGACTATGTTATCAAAAGGATGATGTTGAAAAGATTGAGCGTAAACTAATGCGTAAGATTCCACGTGATCGATTGGATCGAAAACACATCATCAGATGATATTCTTTTGGTCGATATCTCTGTCATGCACGTAATCCAGAGTGTTACCGTTGTCCATTCGTGAATGGATGTCATGAAAAACAAAAGAACTTAACACCACCTAAAACAAAATAAGAATCAAATGATATCATTAATGGAGGACCACAAACAATGAGATCATATGTTATATCAGCTTGTTCACCAGCTGATTTAAATAAAAAATATTTTGAAGAACGAAATATTCCATATTTATGTTTTGAATATGAACTGGCCGATACAACCTATACAGATGACTTATTTGAATCTGTATCTGCTAGTGACTTCTATCAAGCAATGGTAGATGGCGCAATGACACGTACTTCACAGATGAACCAGATTGGTTACGAAGAATTTTTTGAGAGTATTTTAAAAGAAGGGAATGATTTATTGCACTTTACATTATCTTCTGGAATCTCTGGTACCTATAACTCTGCACGCATTGCGGCAGAAGCAATGCGTGAAAAATATCCAGAACGTAAAATCTATGTTGTAGATTCTAAGAACGCTTCTTCAGGTTTTGGATTACTTGTAGAAAAGGCTAGGGAACTTCAAGAATCTGGTATGGATATTGATACACTTCATGAGTGGATTGAAGCACATAAGTTAGAATGTCATGCATGGTTTTTCTCAGGTGATTTAACTTTCTTTATCCGTGGTGGAAGAATCTCAAAGACTGCAGGAACCATCGGTAATATGTTGCGAATTTGTCCTTTAATGCAGGTAGATTCAGAAGGGAAACTTGTTGTACGTCAGAAAGTTCATGGCAAGAAAAAAGTAATGCGTGCCATCGTAGAAAAGATGGAAGAATACGCCGAGAACGGTCATGATTATCATTGGAAAGTCTTTATCTCTCACAGTAATTGTTTAAAGGATGCGAATGCAGTAAAAGAGTTGGTTGAAGAAAAGTTTCCAAAATACAAAAGGGAAGATTACTATTTTTAATATCGGACCGGTTATTGGTGCACATACAGGCCCTGGAACAGTTACATTATTCTTCTGGGGTAAAAAAATCGTGCAGAAATTGAAAAAAATGTGAAATACATATTTTTGATGATAGGGAAACCTATCATTTTTAGTCCTAAAACTTTGTATTTAGATAATTGTGATAGGTTGTATCAGAAAACCTAGAATGTTATGATAATATGGCTTATGAGGAAATACTCATAACAAGGAGGGAAAATGAAGAAGTTAACAGCATTATTAGCTAGTGCAACAATGGCTTTGTCACTTGTAGGATGCTCAACAGGTAAGACATATACTGGTGAAGCATTTGGTCATGACAAAGAAAAACCCAGTTAAAGTTACTTTTAACAATCAAAGACAAGACAATCACTAAGGTAGAGGTTGATGCGTCTCATGAAACAAATGGTATTGGTTCAAAGGCAGCAGAAACAATGCCAGGTGCAATCGTCGCAGCTAACTCGTTAGATGTTGATGGAGTATCAGGTGCTACACAAACATCCAAGGCTATCATCGAAGCAGCTACAGCAGCTTTGAAACAAGCAGGACTAGAACCATCAGACTTAGTAAGCAAGAATACAAGCACAACAAAGGCAAAGGATATTGAAGAAACAGTAGATGTAGTCGTTGTTGGTGCAGGTGGAGCTGGTATGACAGCTGCTATTACTGCAACAGATGCAGGTAAGAAAGTTATCGTTGTAGAAAGCCAAACCAATCGCTGGTGTGGTAACTCTGTACGCTCGACTGGTGGTATGAACGCGGCAAAGACACCATACCAAGATAAGAATGAATTTAAAGAAGCTGCAGGTGTTGAAAAAACATTAGCGACTGCAGCAGAAAAGTTCGCAGATAACGCAACAATCACAGCTTTAGCAGCTACAGTTAAGTCACAATGGGATGCATACCAAGCAAATCCACAGGGATATTTCGATTCTGTTGAATTAATGGAATTAGATACAATGATCGGTGGTAAGGGTAAGAATAACCCAGAACTCGTAAAGGCCCTTGCGGAAAATTCTGCAGACGCTATTGAGTGGTTAGCATCTATCGGTGCTGAAGTAAAGAACGTCGGTGCATTTGGTGGTGCTTCTGTTAAGAGAATTCACCGTCCAGTAAACGCTGATGGCAAGGTAACTGCTGTTGGTGCATATATTGTTCCTATTTTAGAAAAGAACTTACAGGACCGTAACGTTCAGTTCCTATTTGATACAACAGCGAACGAAATCATCATGAAGGATGGTAAGGCAGTTGGTATTAAAGGGTACAGGCAAGGATGGTCATAAAGTCACAATCAATGCGAAGTCAGTTATTATCGCAACTGGTGGATTCGGTGCTAACGCTGAAATGGTTGAAAAGTACAAGCCAGAATTAAAGGGCTTTGCGACAACAAATGCAGAAGGTGCACAGGGTCAAGGTATTGATATGGCTACAGCAGCAGGTGCTGCTACAGTGGATATGGATCAGATTCAGATTCACCCAACAGTACATATTGAAGAAGATGGGAATGCACACTTAATCACAGAAGGTCTTCGTGGAGATGGTGCTATCTTAGTTAACACTGAAGGTAAGAGATTCTATGATGAAGTTTCTACACGTGATAAGGTATCTGCCGCAATTATTGCGCAGCCAGAAAAAGAGTGCTTGGTTAATTGTTGACCAATCAATGGTTGATAAGTCAGCGGTTATCGCAGGTTATATCAAGTCTGGATATACAGTGACAGGTGCTACATACGAAGAACTCGCAAAGGCTATGGGTGTTGATGAAGCTACATTCACAAGTACAATGAATACTTGGAACCAAGCAGTAGAAGCGAAGAGTGATGCAGAATTTGGTCGTACAAGTTTCGCAAATCCATTGACGACAGCTCCATACTATGCAATTAAGATTACACCGGCGGTTCACCATACAATGGGTGGTATCGTAATCAATCCTAAGGCAGAAGTATTAAACGAAAAGGGAGAAGCTATCTCTGGATTATACGCTGCTGGTGAAGTAACTGGTGGTGTTCACGGTGCTAACCGCTTAGGTGGTAATGCAGTAGCTGACTTTGTAGTATTCGGTAGAATTTCTGGACAAAGCGCAGCAGATAACGCTAAATAATCACATTTACATAAGGGATACCGATGAGGTATCCTTTTAATATACATTGGAGAACATATGAAACTAAAAGACGTATTACGTGAGTATGACAAACAATCATTATATTTTTATGCTAGAGATTTAGGAATTCAAGCTGCGAAAGAAATCGCAATTGAAGAGTTGTATGAAAAAATGGTAGAGATGATTCTATCGAAATACCATATTGAAAATCGACTTTCGATATTAGATGACGAAACGTATCGAGTATTCATGCAGGTACTTTCCGATGAAGAAATTGAAGAAAAAGATAATCTGCGTCTAGAACGCTTATTAGATTATGATTTGATTGTATTTGAAGGAGATGAACTATTTGTTGTAGAGGAAGTAAAAGATATCTTTTTGCGTTGTCATAATGATTCATTCTTCCAACAACAACGTTTACAGAAAGTGTGGTTATTACAATGCCAACAGGTGTTGACACACTATTGGGGTGAGTGTTCTATTGAGCAGTTCTGGAAGGTGCTCTTGTTAAAAGATTGCTTTACGGAAGATGTTGATATACAAGCTCTTTTACAACAACTTCCAGTAGGAGAGGTACAGATTGCAATAAAGGAGAACCAAGTTTATTGGCGCTCACTTTTTAAACTCCTCCATGTTGAAAAGAGTATCGAAAGTCTCAACAACGCTTTGATTATTATCTTCCGACAGTTGAAGAAATTGAGAAGTTGTTTGAATGTGATTACGATATCCAACAAGAAGGAATACAAAAATTGAAAAACAATCCTATTATCGAATGAGTTAGAGGAGAACGATGTGGATCAACTTCTTCATGAAGTATGGAATGATCTTTCTTATGGCTTAGACTACGAAGGCATTTTTGTCCGTTGTTTAGAGAAGACGGGGTTAACATCTACAGAATTACCACTGTCTTTAATGAAGGATATCGATGAAAAATTGTCGTAAAGTTTATCTATCGTGGGCATACATATCTTGAAACAATCAATGGAACAATTGGGCATATGAATCACGGGGAATATTGATTGATGTTATAATCTCATGTAATTTGAGGAAAGAGGATTATATGTTATTGAGTACAACAATCGGTATTTTAATACCATTTATTGGTACGTCTTTAGGTGCCGCAATGGTATTTGTCTTAAAAGATAAAATGAGTGAGAAACTGCAGAAGGGATTAACTGGATTTGCGGCAGGTGTCATGGTAGCCGCATCGTTTTTGGAGTTTATTAGTTCCTGCTTTAGAACAGTCTTCTACACCTGGAAAGTTATCCTTTTCTTCCTGCCGCAATCGGCTTTTTGGTGGGAGTAGGATTCTTGTTATTCTTAGATGAAGTAACACCACATATGCATCTGGACAATACAGAAGAAGGTCCAAAAGAGAACCGTCTATCACGCTCGATGAAGTTAATTCTTGCGGTCACACTACATAATATTCCAGAAGGAATGGCAGTCGGTGTTGTCTATGCGGGTTGGTTAAATGGAAATAGTTCGATTACATATTTTGGTGCACTAGCCTTAGCACTTGGTATCGCTATTCAAAACTTCCCTGAAGGTGCGATTGTATCAATGCCACTGAGAGCTGAGGGAATGCCAAAGTGGAAGACCTTTGTGTATGGTGTCTTATCTGGGTTGGTAGAACCAATTGGTTCAATTATAACCATCTTATTTGCGATACAGGTTGTACCATTACTTCCATACTTCTTGAGTTTTGCGGCAGGTGCAATGATGTATGTAGTTGTAGAAGAGTTGATTCCTGAGATGTCGGAAGGAAAACATACAAACATTGGAACTGTCTTATTCTCATTAGGCTTTGTGACAATGATGATTTTAGATGTAGCACTTGGATAAAAATAAAACGATTCTTCACAATGAAGAATCGCTTTTTATATTTTTTCTCTTTTTAGAGTATTTGTTTGGGTTAATTATGCAGAAACTTCTGCATAAGATTCATAGCGGTACTCATTAATAATATTGATTGTACCGGATTCAGCTTCACGGACTAGTTCAGCTTGTCTGCTGGCATCTGCATATTCAATGACTGTACTACCGTTGCTGTTTGCTGTGTATTCAATTCTATAGCTCAATATGAAAACCTCCTTTTCTTTCTCTTTGATAAATGAAATGTATTGTTACAACTTCTTTATCTGTGGGAAGATTATAGGACAGAAAAAATTTTTGCAAATGAAATGCATAGAAAAAGTCTTCCGAAGAAGACTTTTTAGAAGTAAATGTAGACTGTAACAGTAGAACCTTTTCTGATTTGTTTACCGATGAGGCTATTACCATTACTATCACGTACATCCTGTACTCTACCACTCATGGATGCGATGGTATCTCCAACAGCACAGTTAATTGTGATGTTGTTTGCGTTACCCATTCAACGTATTGACGAGGGTCACTGTAACTTGGGACAGTGACTTTCGCAACTGGTGTGCGGAAGCTTACGCAGACTTCATTTGAAGCGACTGTATCTGTCTTTTCGTATCCATAGTAACCACATACTTGTGTATCCGTATCAGGTTGAAGACCATCGATTACCTTCGATAGTTTATCACCTGTGTAGTTAATCGTTGCGACAACAGCACTATTTTTGAACGACACGAGCCTTATATGTAATTGGACCAGTGATCAAAGAAATATCGAAGGTCTTATCATCATGGCTTTCTTCAACCAGTTTTTGCTGCGTCAGGATATGGTGTCCATTCGAAGTTTACAGTATCGTTACTATCATTATAAGAAGCTGTAAAGGATGATAGGGTTTTTGAGGAGTTGTAATGAGGTTTGTATATGTACCAAGTTTAGAGAACTCAGTCTTGACAAGACCTGTAGAAACATAATCAGATGGAATTGTATCATCTGGTGCGACATATGGGTATAGACCTTTGATATGGGTGATCTTACTAATACCTTCAGGCATTGCAAGTTCACCAGGAGTACCATAGATACCTTCTAATGTATCTAGAACAGTACTGATAATAGCACCAGGGATATTCATATTTAACTTCCATCTTGAGAAGTACGTATCTGCACCAGCAATGGCCTTTTCATAACCAGACCATACAGCAATTGTAAACTGTGTTGTTTGACCAACCATCCATTCATCCTTAGCGGCCCCAACTGGAATGCCATACTCAAGACCAGCATCACCCCAGTCAGTTGTACCTGTCTTACCATATACTGGATAACCCTTACGAATTGCGTACATGTAGTTACCCCAGTCTTGGTCAACTGCATTACGCATCAAGTAAGAGGCGAGGTAAGCAGCTTGAGGGGATAGAACAGATGTTCCGGTTGTAGGAGCGACATATGGATCTTTCTGACCGTTACGGTAGAAGATTGTGTTGATTGTATGAGGTTTGATATAGTTACCACCATTAATAAGTACACCTGTAGCAGCTGCTAATTCCTTGGCAGATACACGCATATTACCACCACCAATCGCGAAACTAATATCAAATAGCTCTGGTTTAAACTGGCTAAATCCTAAAGAGGTTAAGTAGTTTGTAACACGCTGTACGCCTGATTTATCAATGACAGCTTGTAATGTGTTGATTGCGACAGTATTAAGAGATAGACCAACAGCCTTAGATAAATCTACAACACCCCATTTTTGTATTGTCGAAGTTATTGAATGTCCAGTTACCATACGTAACAGGCTTATCGACAATAGTATGAGAAGTTGCCCAACCTAAATCTTCAAACGCTAATGCGTAATCGAGAACTGGTTTGATTGTGGAACCTGGCTGGTTGAACTGCTCGGTAGCGTGATCCAACAACATCGATCACCACTAGCCCAGTTTCTACCACCCATGATACCTACGATTTCACCTGTCTGGTTGTTGATAACGATAGAACCTAATTCATATAAGTCATCAGGAAATCAATACCAGCTGTACCAGCCTGAATACTTTCAAGCTGTGCTTGCACAGTAGGGTTCATGTTTGTGTGGATTTCCATTGAAACGTTCATTGGATCGAGTCCAGTTACTTCACGAGCCTCTTTAAGAGCTGCATCAATATATGCCTGATATGTATAGTTTGAATTGAGTGTTGATTTTTGAGTCAATGAGTAAGTCTTCAACTTTAATAGACTTGGCAAGGTCACATTCCTCTTGGGTAATGTAGCCATGGTAAACCATTAAGTCTAATACTGTATTACGACGTTTTGTCGCTTTATCAAAAGGTAATTATGTGGGTCAAATGTATATGGTGAGTTAATGACGCCTGCAAGCATTGCGCTTTCTGCAAGGTTTAATTCCCAAACATTCTTACCATAATACTGTAAGGATGCCTTTTGTACACCACGGATATTACCGACACCACCGAAAATTCATCTTATTTAGATACATTGTAAAGATTTCTTCTTTGGAGGAGTTCTTTTCAAGTTCCATTGCTAAAAGCAATCTGCTGTACCTTATATTGGATGTTCTTGGTCTTGGAAGTTCCTGCTTGATCGTCTACGAAGTAGGTTAACTTAACCAGCTGCATCGTAAATGTAGAACCACCTTGCATAGAACCATGAAGTACAGTTTCAATAATTGACTTTGTAAAACGTGGGATGTCAAATCCGTTATGGCTAAAGAAGCGTGAGTCTTCGACTGCTAAGAATGCGTCAATCATAGACTCTGGAATTTGATTATAAACAACGTTTTCACGTAGTGTTTGACCAACGTCAGCTAGCTTATTGCCATTTGCGTCTAGGACTATCGTAGATTGGAAGTTTGTAAAAGTCATCCAGTTTGAATTCTGGTGTTCCTTTTTAAGAGGGTGCTGATTGCGATTGCGCCAACAGCAGCTCCAACAAATTCAAAGCCAACGATAATTGCCATAAATAATGTTAGGATTCTAAAACCATGTATCTTACGCTTTACGCCAGGTTTTTTTCTTTTTGTTTATTTGTCATTGTTTCCTCCTGAGTTGAAGTATAACTGATCGATAATCTTTAAATAATCAATCAGGGTTACATATGTATTGGGAATTACATACCCATTGTTTTGAAACCATTGATAGGGAATGGAATGTCTCTCACTGTCTTTAACAAAGCGAATCATATCCTCAGCTTTTATATAATAGGTTTCATCGAACAATGTCCATTTTACAATCAAAAAGGCGATCGCACCATGATTGATTACATTTTGTAAATGTTGAACTTGGTGAGTATGTAGTGATTTGAGAGGAAAAAGAGGTACGAGAAGCGCATTCCTTTGCCTCAAAAATCGATGTATTTTTCCACGATAGATACCATTGTAGTCGGTCGTAGAAGGAAGTTTTAAAATAAGCTTCCGTTATCTTGGCAACACTGCGTGCTGGATAATCGACTTTTACAATCGTAACCGGTGTTGGTTTCTTATGAATGACCGCTTTATCAATACTTAGATAAAACATATTTGTTACATTAATATCTTTTTCAAGTGCCATACCTCTGCCGCCAGCAGAAGTAGGTTTCGATGTATATGCTTTTTTCTTTCCGTTTGGATAATTGACCATACAAAAATTCCCATTTATATTATACAGATGTTCACATAAATAAGGAAGTTTTATTGCTTTTTAGGATAGTGAAATGAGATAATAAATAAGCATTCATAGGGAGGATAGTTATGGCTGGTAAATTAAATCTAGATCCACAGAAAATTGTTGATAAAGAACTTGATATTGATTTTAAAGGGATATAATCCTGATCGAGTTGATCGATCTTTTAGATGAAATCATTCAAGACTATCAGACATATGAAAAAATATGATTGCAGATTTAACAAAGAAGGCTGAAGAGTTGGAACGTACAAATGCTTCACTCCGTGCAAAAGCTTATCGAAGTAGAAGGTAAGATTAAGGCACAGGAAGACTTAGATCCAATCTCACAAGGGTGCTTCTAATGTTGATATTCTGAAACGTCTGAGTCGTCTTGAAAGACAAGTATTCTCAAACAATAACGAATAAGAAAAATGATATACGTACATGAGGGCAGTCGCTGGCACCTATGGTGTTAGAGGAGAAAGTCCATGCTCGCACCATCTGCGATGATGGTAGTGTTTGTGCCGGCCTAATCAATAAGACCGGGTATCGAAAGATAACGGCGGGCGAGAACCTAAAACTTCGGTCATGGTTTAAGCCCTTAAGGTGTCACTGTGACGTAGCCGATAGGGGAAACCTATCAGGGTGGAACGAGATAAACCCCGCAAGCGAGAAACTCAAATTTGGTAGAGGAACTGCAGAAGGCGAACTGAAGCGTGATGCAGGTGCGAAAGCACAGATAAATGGCTGCCCCTGGAAACAGGACAGAACATGGCTTACAATTGTACGCATTTATGGAGGATGAATTTCCTCCTTTTTTCTGCGTTCATACAGATATAAACAAATGATAGAATATGGTATACTAAAAGAACGGTAAAGAGAGGAAAATCATGAATCTTCCAAATCGATTGACATTATTCAGAATTGTACTGATTCCAGTAATTATTCTGATTTACTTATTTTCCATATAGTGCTTTTGGAATTACACCGACAAGTTTCTATGTACAACATGTATCAATCTCTGTGATTGATATTACTGCTTTATTAATCTATATCTTAGCAGCCATCACAGATGCGATTGATGGCCATATTGCCCGTAGTAGAAATATGATTACTACATTTGGTAAGTTTGCTGATCCTATCGCAGATAAGCTATTAACAACAACGATGTTCCTATTGTTTATCTCTAGAGGTATTATCCCAGTTATCCCAGTCATTATTATGATTGCACGAGATACGGTCGTAGATGGTTGTCGTATGATGGCGAGTGCAAATGGCAAGGTTGTTGCGGCTGGTATGATGGGTAAACTAAAGACAGTGTTACAGATGGTTACCGTTGCGTTAATTCTATTAAATAATCTTCCATTTGAACTATTAGGGATTGCCAGTGAGTATGATCATGTTATGGTTCTCTGCACTAGTAAGTTTTATTTCTGGTGTACAGTACTTCATGCAGATGAAAGATGATATTTTAGAATCAAAATAATCGTGGAATTATTTTTAAAACAAACATACATATAATCAGGAGGAGTTATTATGGCGGCAGAGAAAAAAGAAAAGACAGTTACCGCAGATAAGCGAGATCAACTACTTGCGGATGCACTAAAGGCGATTGAAAAGGAATACGGAAAAGGCAGTATTATGCGCCTTGGAGACCGTGCGGATGTATCAGTAGACGCAATCCCATCCGGTTCTTTGGCATTAGATAGTGCATTAGGTATCGGTGGTTATCAAAGGGAAGAATCATTGAAATTTACGGACCAGAATCTTCTGGTAAGACAACACTTGCATTACATGCAATCGCAGAATGCCAAAAACAAGGTGGCAGATGCGCATTTATCGATACAGAAAACGCAATCGATCACTTTATGCAAGCTAGGTGTAGATATTGATGAACTTATCTTGTCTCAACCTGATTCTGGAGAACAGGCATTAGAAATTACAGAAGTATTGATTAAGTCTGGTGCGATTGACTTAGTTGTTATTGACTCTGTAGCTGCACTTGTTCACAGGCTGAATTAGATGGTGAAATGGGAGATGCATCTGTAGGTCTACAGGCACGTTTGATGTCTAAGGCAATGCGTAAGTTGGCAGGTGTTATGAACCGTTCCAATACAACCGCAATCTTTATCAACCAGTTACGTGAAAAGGTTGGTATCATGTTTGGTAACCCAGAAACAACACCAGGTGGTCGTGCACTTAAGTTCTACTCATCTGTACGTTTAGATGTACGTAAGGGCGAAGCACTCAAGGAAGGTAGCGAAGTAATCGGCTCTGCTACAAAGGTAAAAGTTGTTAAGAATAAGGTAGCTCCTCCATTCAAGGTGGCAGTTGTCAATATGATGCTTTGGACAAGGTATCTCTCTATATCGATGAAGTTATCAGTTTAGCAGTAGAAAACGATATTATCGAAAAAGCGGGTGCTTGGTTCTCTTACAAGGGAGAAAAACTTGGACAGGGCTTTAACTCTGTACGTGAGTATATGAAGAACCATCCAGAATTCGATGCAGAGATTACAGAACTTGTAAAAGCGAAGTTATTCCCTACAACAGAAGCTGATTCCACAGAAACAACAGAAGAATAATATTTAGACCTTTACACAAAGTGTGAAGGTCTTTTCTATTGCAATCGTACAGTACAGAAAAAGAATCGTAATTTGTTGTATGATGTTACTGTATGAAAACAAATTACCTAAAGTTCTATGAAGAACTTACAAAAAACTATCAAACAGACACAAAGCGAAATCAATTACGTCTGTGTAATAAAATTGTGACAAATACATATTACGTTGTATATCCATTCCTGTTGTTATATCTATTTGTAAAACAAAATGAGAAGTTATTACCGACAATTTTAATTCCATTACTTTCAATTGTCGCAATCACATTGTTACGGAAAGTTCTAGCATACCCTCGTCCATACGAGGAATATCCTATTGATCAAATCCTAGAGAAAGAAACACAACATAATGCAATGCCTAGTCGACATGTATTTTCAGCCGCAATTATTGCGATGATGTGCTTCACGGTTTCTCCAATCCTTGCATGCATACTACTAGTGCTAGCTGCACTAGAAGGATACATCCGTGTAGTAGGGGGAGTGCATTATCCACGTGATGTAATTGTTGGATATCTTCTGGGGGTATTTTTTGGTTTATTCATTCTGTAAAAGTTTATGTTTTGTTGATTCTATGATATAACTTTACTAGAAAGGTCACATCGTATGATGTGTGGTGATTGAGAAGAACATGAGCCTTTAATCCGATTTTTAAGCATATGAAAAGAGAACATTTAATAAACATCTTTTCATGCGTAGAAACGGATTAAAAACCTCTATACAGAGAATTTTTGTCTGCTTTTTTTCGCGTGAAAAAGAGCAGATTTTTTATAGGAGGTCATCAAATGATAGAAATTCATAATTTAACAATATGTCATCGATATGATTTACGTAAGATAGTCGATAATCTTACACTTACAGTGAAACCAACTGATAAAATTGCCATCATTGGCGAAGAAGGAAATGGAAAATCTACATTACTCAAATGTATCGTAGATCCACAACTTGTAGAAAGTTATTGTGAAGTACAAGGAGAGATACGTTCGAAGAACGAAAGAATAGAGTGTTACCCCAAGAACTTGAACATAAGCATGCAGAGAAAACTGTATACGAATACTTCTGCGAAAGCGATGCTTTTTCACTTGCGACACCATCACAGTTACATGACATTGCACAAGCATTAGGAATTGACGTGGAGATGTATTATCAAACACAGACAATGTCTACACTTTCTGGTGGAGAAAAGATTAAGTATCAACTAGCAGCCATCCTTCTAGAGCAGCCTAGTATTTTGCTGTTAGATGAGCCATCCAATGACTTAGATATCAGTACGCTTGCATGGTTAGAGAATTTTATCAAAGAGTCTAAGATTCCAATCATCTATATCTCACATGATGAAACATTACTGGCTAATACTGCAAATTGTATTGTCCATTTAGAACTCGTTAAGCGAAAAAAACAGAAGCACGTCATACAATCATGAATATTGGCTATGACGCATATAAAGAATTACGTAATAAACAATTTGAAAAAAACAGATGATGGATGCTCAGAGTGAGCGTCGTCAAGATAAGTTACGCATGGAAAAAAATACCAACAGGTTTATGAACGTGTCCAGCATGAATTGCGTGTTGTATCGCGCCAAGCACCGCAGACTGCCGCAAATCTCAAGAAAAAGATGAGAAGTGTCAAAGCAATGGGAAAGCGTTTTTGAAAGAGAACGTGAGAATATGACAGAGATTCCACTTCGTGAGGATGCGATTTTTCTTTCACTTTGATGTGGAACCATTTGCTAGTGACAAACAGATTCTTGATTATCATTTAGATAAGCTGATGACAAAGGATGAATCAAAAATACTAGCGAGCGATATTACCTTGCAAGTATTCGGTAATCAAAAAGATATGTATCATCGGTAATAATGGTTGCGGGAAAACAACGCTATTACATAAGATTCATGAATCTTTAACTGAAAGAGAAGATATCCGTATTGGTTATATGCCACAAAACTATAACGAAATCCTATATGCGTATGATTCGCCAATCGATTTTTTTGACAACCGTAGGGGATAAAGAGGATATTACACGTATCCGTCAGTATCTTGGTTCAATGAAGTTTACATCTGATGAGATGGAACATTCTTTAACAGAGCTATCAGGTGGGCAACGTGCCAAGGTATTCATGTTAAAGATGCATCTAGAGGGAGCGAATGTCTTATTGTTAGATGAGCCAACTCGTAACTTTTCACCATTATCTGCTCCAGTTGTAAGAGAAGAGTTAAAGAACTTTGGTGGAGCAATCATCGCTGTATCTCATGATCGTAAGTTTATTCAGGAAGTTTTTGATGATATCTACTTGTTGAATTCGACAGGATTACATCGCTATACGATAGAATCAGAGTAAAACGCTTTCATTGTTTTGTGTGTCTATTGTGAAAATGTGAAAAAAACCGTATAATAATTAGGAGAGAAATCTCTAAGAATAATGGAGGATTAAAAATGGGGTATATCATTCATGACCCTGTAATTCCTGCCATTTTAGCTCTTATTGTAGGTATCTTTGTCGGCATCGGTATTATGAAGGTTGCTGGCAAACACGGTCTTGATCGTGCGATTACAAAAATCGCAAGATATTCTTGAAGAAGCAAATTCAAAAGCAGAAACAATTACGCGCCAAGCTACTTTAGACGCGAAACAGCAAACTTACGAATTAAAAACTACAGGCAGAAAAAGAGATTAAGAATCAACAAAACAAGTTATTACAAGTTGAAAATAAACTCATGCGCCAGCAGGATAGTTTGAATTTCCGTGAGGAGAATCTTGCCCGAAAAGAAAAGAAAATTGACGAAAAAGATCACAGATTACTGGGAAACTTGCAGAGATACACTAAAAATGGAAGAAGACTTGCAGGCTAAGATTGATCGAGCAATTAGTTGAACTAGAGCGTGTGGCAAATATGTCACAGGCAGACGCAAAGGTAGAGTTGATGGAAGCTGTCGAAAAGAAGACAGAAGCCGAAATCGCTACTTACTTACGTGATAAACAAGAGGAAGCAGAAGCAGAAGCCTCTTCCGTAGCACGTAATATTATTTCTTTAGCAATTCATCGCTACTCACAAGAGGAAACAATTGAACGTACCGTTAGTACAGTGACGCTTCCAAGTGAAGAGATGAAGGGACGTATTATCGGTCGTGAGGGAAGAAATATCAAAAGCAATCGAACAGGCTACAGGTGTTGATTTAATTATTGATGACACACCAGATATTATTACTGTTTCTTGCTTTAACCCAATTCGTCGTGAAATCGCGCGTCAATCATTAGAAATTCTGATGAAGGATGGACGTATTCAACCAGGACGTATTGAGGAAGTTGTACAGAAAGTTACAGATGAACTTGAAGAGACAATCTTCAAGATTGGTAATGAAGCAGTATTCAAACTAGGTATTGGTAAGATGAATCGTGAACTCATCAAACTAGTAGGACGTATGAGATTCCGTTACAGCTATGGCCAAAACGGTTTATCACACTCTGTAGAAGTTGCGCACTTCGCTGGTATGATGGCTGCTGAATTAGGTTTAAAACCAAGCTCTTGCGAAGCGTGCAGGTTTATTACACGATATTGGTAAAAGCACTAGACTTTGAAACTGAAGGAACACATGTTGAGTTAGGTTCCAAGGTTTGCTAAGAGTATGGTGAAAATCCAATCGTTATTAACTCTATTGAAGCTCACCATGGCGATACAGCTCCAACAGATATTATTTCTGTATTAGTCGCTGCAGCCGATACCATCAGTGCTGCTAGACCTGGTGCACGTTATGAATCTATGGAAGGCTACATTCAACGTCTAGAGAATCTTGAAAAAGATTGCATTAGACTTTGAAGGAGTTGAAAAAGCATTCGCAATCCAAGCTGGACGTGAACTACGTGTTATGGTACAGCCTGAGAAGATTGATGATGTACGTATGGTGAAGGTAGCTCATGATATTCGTGAACGAATTGAAAATGAGATGACTTACCCAGGACAAATCAAGGTAACATTGATCCGTGAAGTACGTGCACAAGAATTAGCGAAATAAGAACCGGTTCACGGTTCTTTTTTTGAAAAAGATAGGGGAAACATGATATGAGAGTACTGTTTTTAGGGAGATATCGTCGCAAAGAGCGGGCGAGATGCAGTTCTAGCACAACTAGGCACATTAAAGGAACAATATCAACCAGATTTTGTCATTGTAAATGCAGAGAATTCTGCACATGGCAAAGGGATTACATTCAAAATCTATAATCAATTACTCTTATCTGGTATAGATGTGATTACACTTGGTAACCATGCATTCTCCAAAACTGAAATCCTAAATCACTTTCCATCTATGAACAGTATTGTACGTCCTGCCAATATGGAACCATTCCATATTGGAAAAAGTTATGTGATCAAAGAAGTGAGTGGAAAGCTTATTGCGGTTGTTAATCTCGTAGGAAAAGTATTCATGGATGTATGTCGTGAAGACCCTGTCATCACGATGGAAAAACTTTTAAAAGAGATTGATGCAGATATTATCTTTGTGGATTTACACGCAGAAGCTACTGCAGAAAAGATGACATTCGCAAATTATTTTTCACCAAGAGTAACTGCGGTTATTGGTACACATACGCATGTACAAACTGCGGATGAACAAATTATCAACGGTTGTGCATATATCACAGATGCAGGAATGTGTGGGGTATATGCGTCGATATTAGGAAGAGACACCGAGGAAGTTATTGCTAGAAGTATCTACAATGAATCTACACGCTATACACCTGCACAAGGTCCAGCAGTTATTTCTGGTGTCCTCATCGAAATCGATGACAAAAACAAATCGAGCAAACTGCATTGAACGGATTCAAATTCGTCCGAAAGGTTAGCATTTACTAACAAAATAGTCGGGTGCTATACTTTATGTAGTTCATAAAGGAGGACTCGAATAATGCCAGTTACAGTTGATAAAGATACTTGTATCGGTTGTGGTGCTTGCGTAGCAGTATGCCCAGTTGCAGCACTCGCTTTAGACGAAAATGGAAAGTCCGGATGCGATGAAGATGTATGTATCTCATGCTTCTCATGCATTCCAGTTTGCCCAGTTTCAGCAATTACAGAAAAGAACTAAATATAAGAAAATCGGTGCCCACCGATTTTTTTATTTATATAGGTGATTGACAAGTAAATTTGCTTTTGCTATGATAAAGATAACAAAAGCGTGTTACTGGAAAGCAGGCATTAGCTCATTGGAAAATAATATTTTTCTGATGGGCTTTTTTCGTGGGAGGATTCTATGTTCTTATTTCATAAAAAATCAACTATCTATTCACCATGCGAAGGTGAGTTTAAATCCTTACATGAAGTAAAGGATGAGGTATTCTCTAAAGAACTCATGGGAAAAGGGATTTGCAGTTGTTCCGACGAATGGAGATATCCATTCACCAGTTGATGGTAAAGTTACAATGGTATTTCCAACAAAACATGCGATTGGTATTACAGATAAAAACAATATTGAATATATTTTGCATATTGGTATCGATACTGTACAGTTAAAAAGGGACAGGCTTTCAGATTAGTGTACATGAAGGAGACAGCGTAAAGGCTGGAGACTTACTTGTAAACTGTGATTTAGCCATGCTAAAAGCAAGCAGGCTATCAGACAGATGTTCTTGTGATTGTTACAAACCACAAGGATGTACGCATCAAACAAGCAGGTAACCTAAAAGTAAAGGATGAGATAGCATATTGTGAAAACATATAAAATTGCAAAAATACTAAATCATAACGTAGTCGTATGTCATAGTGATGAAGATTCTAGAGAATATATTGTCTTTGGAAAGGGTATCGGTTTTCAAAAGAAAGAGAACGATATTGTCCCTGTAGAACAAATTCAAAACGTATATGAACTCGTCGATCTAAAAGATCGTAGACGTTATGAAGAGTTATTAAATAGCGCAGATGATGAAGTAGTAGAAGTTACAGAAGAAGTTATCAGTGAGATGACAAATAGCTTTGGTGCATACGATAAGCGTATCCACTTGGCATTACTTGATCATATTCAGTTTAGTGTAAAGCGTTACCGTGAAAAGATTACTGTTAAAAATGTATTCACGGATGAAATTCAGTTTTTATATCCAAAGGAATTTCAATTCGCAAAGGAAGTGCTAGCGAAGATTAACGAACGCTTAAATATTAACTTGGATAACAGCGAGATTGGATTTATATGCATGCATATTCACGCTGCTTTACAGGGTGAAAGTGCCAGTCTTTCTACGATGATTGCACAGATATTAACAGAGACACTTGCAATCATCGAAAGAGAAATGCAAATCAATCTCAATGATTACGAAGTAGCCAAGCAACGTTTGGTAACACACTTGAAGTTTGCTATCAAACGCTCATTGGATGGAGTAGAGATAAACAACCTGATTGGTGATCTTGTTCATGATAAATATCGCAAATCATACCGGATTGCATGCATGATAGGAGATCGCATTGAAAAATACATATGGCATCAATATCGGAGAAGGAGAAAGATGCTATCTAACGATACACTTACAGAATATTGTGATGTATCGCAAATAATGGTTCATACATGTGTAGTAAGAGGGTATTACACATGTGGAATATAAGGAGGATATTTATGTTTAAGATGCTTCAAAAGATTGGTAAAGCATTTATGCTACCTATCGCAATTTTGCCAGCTGCTGGTCTATTGTTAGGTATCGGTGGTGCTTTATCCAACCCTACAACAGTGGCGACTTATCCTGTATTAAATAATCCAGTATTACAGGGTGTCTTCACAATTATGAGTGAAGCGGGAACAGTTGTTTTCGCAAATCTAGCAATGTTATTATGCGTTGGTCTATGTATTGGACTTGCAAAGCGTGACAAGGGAACTGCTGCCTTAGCTGGTGTTGTTGGTTTTCTTAGTAATGAACGCTACAATCAAAGCATTGTTAGGTATTTTCTCACCAGAAGGTGCAGCAATTGATACTGGTGTTGTTGGTGCAATCGTTATTGGTTTAGTTGCTGTTACATTACACAACAAATATCAGAACATTGAATTACCACAGGTACTAGGATTCTTCGGTGGATCACGCTTTGTGCCAATCGTTACTTCATTCGCAAGTATTTTCGTTGGTGCAGTGTTCTTCTTGATATGGCCACCATTCCAACAGTTATTAGTATCTACAGGTGTATTCATCGCACAAGCAGGTCCAGTTGGAACATTCTTCTATGGATTCTTAATGCGTCTATGTGGAGCTGTTGGTTTACACCACATGATTTACCCAATGTTCTGGTACACAGAACTTGGTGGTGTTGAAAACTGTTGCAGGCGTTGCTGTAGCAGGTGCACAGAAGATCTTCTTTGCACAATTAGCGGATCCAAATCATATCGGTTTATATACAGAAGGAACACGTTTCTTTGCTGGTCGTTTCTCAACAATGATGTTCGGTTTACCAGCCGCATGTTTAGCAATGTACCATTGTGTACCTAAGGAAAGAAGAAGCAAATACAAGGGCTTATTCTTAAGTGTTGCTTTAACATCCTTTATTACAGGTATTACAGAGCCAATCGAATTCATGTTCTTGTTTGTAAACCCACTTCTTTATGTTATCCACTCATTCTTTGATGGTGTAAGTTTCTTCATCGCAGATGTTCTCAATATCTCTATTGGTAATACATTCTCTGGTGGTGTGATTGACTTTACACTCTTTGGTATCCTACAAGGAAACGCAAAGACAAACTGGATTTTTAGAGATTCCATTTGGTGCAGTATGGGCATGTCTATACTACACATTCTTCAGATGGTATATTACAAAGTTCAATGTTATGACTCCTGGTCGTGGTGAAGAATCTGATGATGCAGAACCAGTAGTAGAGACAAAGTCTACGCTCAAGGAAGATAGTCATAAGATTATCGCTGCTTTAGGTGGTAAGGAAAATATTGAAGACGTTGATGCATGTATTACGCGCTTACGTGTCAGTGTGAAGGATGTTGCAAAGGTTGATAAGGACACACTAAAGAAGCTAGGTGCTACGGACGTTCTTGAAGTTGGTGGAGGTATCCAGGCCATCTATGGTGCTAAGGCTATTCTCTACAAGAACAACATCGTAGAAATCTTAGGTATCGATGAATAATCAAGAAGTTATTTCAGCCTTAAAAGCTAAACTCGTCATCTCTTGTCAAGCGCTGCCAGGAGAGCCACTCTATACAGAAGCGGGTGGAATTATGCCGTTAATGGCATATGCGGCAGAGCTAGCAGGTGCGAGTGGAATACGTTGTAATTCTGTGCGCGATATCAACGAAATTCGTGCAAAGGTAAAACTTCCAACAATTGGAATTATTAAGCAAGATTATTTGGACTCACCAATTTATATAACCCCTACATTTGAAGAGGTGAGTGCACTAGTACAAACAGGTACAGAGATTATTGCCTTAGATTATACTGACCGCATACATCCAAATAACGTCAAACGCGAAGAATTATTCCATCAAATTAAACAAGCATATCCAAATCAACTACTGATGGCAGATATCTCAAATTTTTCAGAGGCGAAAAGCTGCAGTAGAAATTGGCTTTGACTTTGTTGGTACAACACTCAACGGTTACGTCGGTGACGAGAAAAGACAGAAGGGCCAAACTTTGACTTGGTATCTAGAATTGTCAATGAATTAGACTGTCGTTGTGTTGCGGAAGGAAGAATCCATGAGCCATCCCAAGCCCGTAAAATGCTAGAACTTGGAGCTTTTGCGGTCGTGGTTGGTGGAGCAATTACACGTCCACTTGAAATTGCGACAAGATTTATCAAAGAAATCAGCAAGGACCGCTAAAGTGCGGTCCTTTTTCTTGTGCATAAGAGGTCAGTATTCTGTATAATAGTACCGATAGAGGTTGAAGATGAAAAGAGAAGATTTTATCCTTCCGATTCATGCGGAAGAAAGAAAACGAACAAAGAAAAATACAGAGAGTACTTTTAGTAACTTTCAGATAAGTGATGATATCGTAAATCTTGGTTATGGTAAGAAGTACTTTATACATACCTATGGCTGCCAAGCCAATGTACGTGATGGAGAAGCACTTGCAGGAATGATGGAAATGATGGGTTATACAAGTACCAATGTTCCAGATGATGCGGATGTATTATTCTTTAATACTTGTGCAATCCGTAAAGCGGCAGAAGACCGTGTATTATCCGATGTAAATAAGCTACGTTACTTAAAGGATCAGCGCCCTACAACGGTATTTTGTATCTGTGGTTGTATGGCCCAAGAGGAAGAAACAGTCAAACAGATTCTTTCTGTATCACCACATGTAGATTTAATCTTTGGTACCCATAATATTCACCGTATGCCAAACCTTTTGGCAGAGGTGATTGAAAGTAATGAGCGAAAAGTAGAAGTATTCTCCCAAGAAGGAGATGTTGTTGAAGATGTACCAGTAAAGCGTTCTATGGATTCCAAGGGCTTTGTAAATATTATGTATGGATGTGATAAGTTCTGTACGTATTGTATTGTGCCTTATACACGTGGTAGAGAGCGCTCACGTCGAATGGAAGATATCTTACGAGAAGTTGAAGAACTCAAAGCCAGTGGACGTAAGGAAGTTGTTTTGCTTGGTCAAAATGTGAATGCCTATGGCAAAGACTTAAAGATGGAAGATGGCTTTACACAACTGCTTGTAGCAGTTGCCAAAACAGGTATTGAACGCATCAGTTTCTATACTAGTCATCCAAGAGATTACAGTGAAACAACCATCGATGCAATGCGTGATTATCCAAATATCATGCCATTCTTACATCTACCTGTTCAATCAGGATCGAATGAAGTGCTGCGTCGTATGGCACGTGGATACACAGTTGAAAGATACAAGCAGTTATACGATAATTTGAAGAAGAAAGTACCACATATCGCATTTACAACAGACTTAATTGTCGGTTTCCCAAATGAAACCGAGGAAGAATTTGAGGCAACATTAGATCTTGTGCGTTATTGTCGCTTTGATATGGCATATGCATTTATCTACTCCCCAAGAGCAGGCACACCAGCCGCAAATATGGAAGATAATATTCCACTAGAAGTAAAGAAGGAAAGACTTGCAAGACTCAATGACTTATTAACTGAGATCGCAGAAGAAAATAACCGTCGCTTCTTAGGTAAAACAGTCAGTGTTCTATGTATTGGAAAGTCCAAGAGAAATAGCGAAGTCTATAGTGGATATAGTGCAGATAACAAACTTGTAAACTTCACAAGTGAAAAAGAATGTATCAATCAGATTGTAAATGTAGAAATTACCGCAACACATAGCTATTATCTTGAAGGTAAAGTTCTGTAAAATCGTCAGTATTTGTTCTATAATAAAATAGGATTAAAAAAGTATTACTGGAGGATATAATTTATGAGTAAAGTACGCATATTTGCGCTCGGCGGCCTTGATGAAGACGGCAAAAAACATGTATGTCGTTGAAAACAACGAAGATATATTTGTCATGGAATGCGGATTGAAATATCCGGATGGTGATCAGTTAGGAATTGAGATGATCATTCCTGATTTCCGCTACTTACGTGAGAATCAATCACGCATTAAAGCAATCTTCATTACCCATGGTCATGAAGATGTTATGGCAACACTACCAAACCTATTGAAAAGAAATTCCGGACATTCCGGTGTATACAGCACCGCTAACAGCGATGATCTTAGAACGCAAGCTAAAGAAGGCGGGTATTAAAGAATTAAACTTACACCGCATTCGTCGTAATGCGAAGTTTAAGATTGGTAATACAGAAATTCGTACCTTCGGTACAATGCAGTCTATCGCTGATGGTTTTGGTGTGGCAATTAAGACAGAAGATGGATATGTAGTATATTCATCAGAGTTTATTGTCGACTACGATACGAAAAACGCAGCCTTCAAATTTGATATTACTAACATTACAGATTTAGGTAGTGAAGGTGTACTTGCGTTATTGAGTGAATCAGTAGGTTCTACACGTGCTGGTAACAGTAGCCCGCATCACCGCATCACAGAACAAATCGAACAGTACTTTGAAGATACGCAGAATCGTATGTTTATTACTGTGTTTAACCAAAACTTATATCGTGTCATTGAAATTATTGAACTTGCTACAAAGTATAACCGTAAGGTTGTAATCTTTGATGAGGAGTTAAAGAGTTTGATGGCAGATATGGCAAAGCTTGGATACTATCATATTCCACCAGGATTAGAGGTAGCTCCATCTGCTTTCAGCAATGATATGGAAAACATCTTAGTCATTGTGTCAGGTACTGGTAAGTCCATCTTCCGTAAGATTCATAAGATGGCAACAAAAGAAAATGACAGAATTGAGTTACGTCCTACGGATACAGTGATTATCGCTTCTCCTGCCGTACCAGGTACAGAAAGAGAAGAAGCATCCATGGAAGATGACCTCTACAAAGAAGCAGGTCGTGTACTTATGATTGACTCACGTCGTGCTTATAGCATGCATGCAAGTATTGAAGATCTAAAGATGATGATTTACTTGATGAAGCCAAAGTACTATGTACCAGTCAAGGGTGAATATCGTCAACTCATCGCCAATGCAAATATCGCATTAAACATGGGATATAACGCAGATAAGATTATCGTGATGGATAATGGTCAAGTGGCTGTATTAAACGATGGTGTGATGGCGAAGTCTTTTGACAAGGTTGATGTGGATGATGTCATGGTAGATGGTAACGATAGTTTAGACGCTAGCGGTATGGTCTTAAAAAGATAGAGATTCTAAGTACGGATGGTACAATTATCATCGGTGTTGTGATGAATCACGTCACAAAAGGAAATCATTGGTGGACCAGATGTACAAAGTCGTGGTGTAATCTATCTGAAGGACGCAGACTACATTATTAAAGAAGTTGGCAACATCATGGAGAAGACCATTGATGATGCAGTGAAAGAAAAAAACGTTATGACAATATGTCTTGTCGTAGCGAAGCGCGTGAGAAGATTAGTCGTTACATCTTGAAAGAAACGGGCAAACGACCTATGATACTTCCAGCAATTATTGAAATTAATACAAAAGGATTAGTGAGGGAATACGTGGCAAGAAAGACAAAAAGCACAACAACAAGCAGAACAAAACCAGCTCGTCTTTAGAGTGATCGCAGTGTGATCCTCTTAGCTTTTGCCATTTTAGGCTTTACCAAAGCAGGCATCGTTGGTCTATTCATCTATAACTTATTAGGGTTACCTAGCAGGTAACCTTTACTGATTTAGTGATTGCGATTGTAGTCATTGTTCTGTTAATTAATATTATTAGAAGAAAACAAGAGGAAGAAGAAATTAGTTGGATACCAATTATCTTACTAATCTCTGCACTATTACTCCTAGAGGCATATGTTGCAGTACCAAATGTTACAGGCATGGATGCCTTATATGACTATATCAATCACACGTTAGATTACTTCATGTCAGATTCAACTTTGAAATTTAGTGGGAGGGAATCTACGGCATCTTCTTATATGCAATTACATCAATGATGTTTAATCGTATTGGTTCCGTACTCGTTATCATCGTACTCTTCATGATTGCGATGTTATTGCTGGTAGATATGGAAGTATACAAGAAGGCTTTCCGCTCTGTCATCGCATTCTTTAAGATGCCAGAAGTTGAAGAAAGCAAGAAGGAAGAAGAACCAAAGGAGCCAAAAAGAACCAGCTAACCTTTGGAAGATGCTTGATAAAGGGTAAAGAGACAACTAGTTCACTGTTCCAAAACATCAAGGCAGATGGTAAGACGGAAAGTTTACCTATTGTTCAAGAGGAACAGCCAAGAACGGCGAGAGTTATCAATCACATTCATCCAGATGATCCAACACAAGAAGTACCAATTATCGTACTCCCAGGAGAGACAATCTCACAGAAGGATTCTGTATTCATTGATGTAGATGATTTAAGCGATGACCATGCTCGCATGGAACAAAAGACAACACTAATGCAAGATACGATTGCACGTAGACCAGAACCATCACGATTTACGCCAATGGCAGTCGATAGAGAAGAAGAGGACGAACTATCTACAACGGAAGAATATGAAACAGTTGTGGATGAACATCCTGATCGAAAGTAATATCTATCCACCAAGAGAGGCACCAAAGCCAAAGAAGCGTACACGCCCATATCAATTACCAAAGGTTTCACTCTTAGATCCACTCCCTCCAAAGGGTAGTAATCCAGAAAATGAAGTGGCTGCTAGAGAGAAATCACAATTATTACTACAGATTTTTAAATAACTTTGATATCGAAGCACAGTTATTAAATACACATATCGGACCATCTGTTACACAGTTTGAAATTCGTCCTGATGTAAACGTTAAGGTATCCAAGATTCTTGGTTTAACAGATAACATCAAGATGCAACTAGCTGCGAGAGATGTTCGTATTGAAGCACCAATTCCAGGCCGCAATGCGGTAGGTATTGAAATACCAAACGTGAAGAGTACACCAGTTAAGATGCGTGAAATCATCAATGACGTAGGTAATGATAAAGATCAACCATTACTATTCTTCCTTGGCAAAGACTTGCTAGGACGTACCGTAACATGTCGTTTAGATAAGATGCCGCACATGTTGATTGCCGGAGCGACAGGTTCGGGTAAATCGGTATGTATGAACTCTATTATCTGTTCATTGTTATTACGTACAAAGCCAGATGAAGTAAAGATGTTACTAGTCGATCCAAAGAAGGTAGAATTTACACCATATCGTAATATTCCACACTTGATTGGACCAGTTATCAATGATCCAAACAAGGCAAGCAATGCCTTAAAGGTCATTGTACGAATTATGGATGAACGTTATAACATGTTTGCAGCTGCTGGTGTAAGAAACATTGAAGTCTACAACAACATGGTTGAACAACAGGGTGGTAGACCAAATCCAGATGGTTCACCAGCACCGAAGAAAATTCCATATATCGTTGTCATTATCGATGAGTTAGCAGACTTAATGGCAGTTGCTGGTAAAGAAGTTGAACAATCTATTCAACGTATTACACAGTTAGCTCGTGCTGCAGGCATCCACTTAATCGTCGCAACTCAAAGACCATCTGTAGACGTCATTACAGGTATTATTAAGGCAAATATCCCAAGCCGTATTGCATTTGCGGTATCCAGCGGTATGGACTCACGTACAATCTTAGATCGTGTAGGTGCAGAACGATTACTCGGTTATGGTGACATGCTTTATATGCCAATTGGACAAACAGGTTCAACCCGTGTGCAGGGTGTATTTGTGACAGATGATGAAGTACAAAAGAATTACAAGCTTTGTATCCTCAGAAGCTACTCCAGTTTATGATGATTCCTTCGTACAGTTGGATGGAATCGAATCCGGAGAAGGTGGTATCGTGACAGAAATCAGCGACGATCCACTCTTTCAAGGAAATTAAAGAGTATGTCATCGAAGCGCAAAAAGCTTCAACATCCTTACTACAAAAGACGCTTCGGTATCGGTTATAACCGTGCCGCAAGAATGATTGATGCCCTCGAAGAACATGGCATCATCGGACCAGCACAAGGTAGTAAACCTAGAGAAGTATATATTAAAGAATAATGACACCTGATGGTGTCTTTTTCTTTATGGATTGCAAATAGTTATATACTGTTATATAGTGTTATATGTAAGGAGACACAATAAAAATCATTCTAATAAACGGAAGTAGTACTCCATTATATGAGCAGATAAAAAAATGCAATTAAAGAAAATATCGTCGGAAATACAGTATCTTCAGATGCACAATTACCATCTGTACGACAACTATCCAAAAGAACTAAGTGTAAGTATATTAACGGTCAAAAAAGCATATGACGAACTAGAGCGAGAAGGATTTATTGTCATCAGGCAAGGGCTAGGTACATTTGTTGCGACAATGAACCAAGATCTTTTAAGAGATGAAAAAAACAAAAAGACATAGAAGCTCATTTACTTGAAGCATGCAAGATTGCGAAAAACAATCAATCTAAGCAAATCTGAACTAACAGAACTATTCAATTATATTTATGAAGAAGGTACAGAAGATGAATAAAATTGAGATTAAAAAAACTAAAGAAGAACTATCAAAACTTCGCATTAAAGGATGTAAATTTCTCGATTCCCGAAGGATACGTTACAGGATTTATTGGAAGAAATGGTATGGGAAAAAAACGACAACCATCAAATCAATATTATCCTTGATTCAGTATCAAGGAGAAATTTTTATCCATACATGGTGATGATAAAACCAAGTTGAATAATCAAAAAAATTGGTGTGATTATGGATGACTCATTTCTTGCAAAAAGATTGGAATATGGAACTCGTCAATCAAGCGATGAAAGTTGGATATGATAAGTGGGAAGAGAATACATATTGGAATTTTTTAGAGAAATTCAATATTGATAAGAAACTGAAAGTAAAAGAATTATCACGTGGGATGAAGATTAAACTCATGTTATCGATTGCTTTATCACACAACGCAGAACTCTTAATTCTAGATGAGCCAACAAGTGGACTAGACCCAAGTATGCGTGAAGAATTTGTGGAAGTTATCTCTGACTATATGCAAGATGATAGACACACAGTATTATTCTCTACACATATTACACAAGACCTTGAAACAATCGCAGACTACATTGTATTTATTGATAATGGGGAAATTGTATTATCTTTAGAAAAAGAAGAATTTATAAACTATTTCATGATTTTAAAATGTGGTTTAGAAAATCAAAAATACGCTTAATCCGGACGCAATATTGGGACAAAAAGAAAACAAAATATAATATCGAATACTTAGTAAAAGCGCCATGCGATTCAAGATATACCTAATGAATATGTGAAGATGAAATTACAATTGATAAAATTATGATTTTTATATGGGAGGGAAAAATAATGAATGCAATTAAAGTATTTAAGTTAGATTTATTATCCATTAAAACCATATTTAACGATTAAGAATTTGATTATTCTAATAGGACTTGGAACTCTCTATGGTGTATTATCAAAAAAATCCAGCCTTTGTTTTTAGCTACGGTACAGATGTTTGCGATATTATTCTCGGGTTATCCTTTTTATGGTGAGGCGAAGAATCTGGGATTGATCCCTTATATAAACTGTTTAGTATCTCACCAAAAGATGTAGTAAAGGTAGATACCTACTAGCAACAGTATCAGTGATTATCATGTTGGTGGCTGGTGTTGTTATGGCAATGCTTATCGGAATTGCATATCCGATGGAAGATTTATTCTATAGCTTACTACTAGCGGCACCATGTATAGGACTAATTTCGTTAATCATTATTTTCATTGAGTATCCAATCTATTTTTAAATATGGATACAAAAAGGGAAAAAAACATTAACGGCAGTACCAATGTTATTACTTGCGATTGGTACAGTATGTTCTACATACTTTCATGAATCTCTAAAATCTATATTACAATTTCTAATGATGAATCCATTTGTTGCTATGGGAATTATTTGTATCATTTTTCTTTGTCATTGTAGTTATTTCATTAAAACTTTCTCATAAGTTATACGCAAATAGAGATTTTTTTAAATGAATAAAAAGTAATTGACAAAAGTAACTGACTATCATACTATTTCAACATAACAAACCGATGATTGGGAAATCAAACATACAAAGGCAACTTCTAGAGAGCGGGGATGGTGGAAACCTGCAGGCATGCGGTATGCAAATGGACCCATGAGGGCTTAAGGAACGCTTATGCAAGTATTTAAGACGCAATGTCAGCGTTAAAGGACAGAGAATGTGATTGCATTTTTCAAAAGAGAATAGTCAAAAGACTATTAAAAAAAGGTGGTACCGCAGGTTAACGCTTGTCCTTTTTGTGGGCAGGCGTTTTTTTGTATATTATGACTGAAAATGCAGAGAGAAGGAGGATATATCACATGAAAAAAAGTTAGTACAGGTAATTTGTGTTTTACTATGCAGTATGATGATTGGGTGTTCTTTGCCCTCTGCATCAAAAAGGATGCGAAAAAGTATGTGATCGTAAAACAATTAGATCATGCATCCATTGATGAAATTGCAGTCGCAATTGAAAATGAATTAAAAGAGTTAGATGAAACAGCAGATGTAGAAATCTATTCAGGTCAAAACGATCGATCTACATTGATGCAAATTGGCAAAGCAAGCAGTAACAGATGGAGCAGATGTTATTATTCCAATTGGTACACTTGCAGCACAAACAATGGTTGTGGCAAGTGAGGATACAGAGATACCAGTGGTTTACGCTACGATTAGTGATCCAGAAGCAGCTTCACTAACAGGAATTGATCGAGTAACAGGTACTTCTGATGCACTGAATACAAAGCAATTTGTTGATATGATGTTAAAACAAAATCCAAACTTACAGACAGTTGGTTTACTCTATTCAAATTCAGAAGCAAATTCACAAAAACCAATTGCAGAAGTAAAAAGATTTTTAGATGAAAAGAAGATTAAATATATCGAAGCAACCGCAAATACAAGTCAAGAAGTAATCGCTGCCGCATCATCTCTTATCGCAAGTAAAGTAGATGCAGTATTTACACCAACAGATAACGTAATTATGTCTTCTGAACTTGCTATCTATGAATCATTCATGAATGCGAATATTCCACATTATGCAGGAGCAGATTCCTTTGTTAGATCAGGTGCATTTGCGACTTGTGGTGTGAATTATACAGATGCTGGTGTAAAGACAGCTAAGCTTGCATATGAAGTCTTACAGCCAGGATTCAAAAAGACAGAAGAATTTATCACACTAGATGGTGGTATTATCACTGTAAATACAGAAGTAGCAGAGAAGTTAGCTGTAAATCCAGATATTTTCGCAGATTTTGGACAAGTAGTAACAGTTGAAACAACAGGAAAGTAAGGGATAGTATGCTAAGTATTTTGCAAACTACTTTAGAACTAGGTGCTTTATATGCATTTGTATCAATCGCTTTATTTATTAGTTACCGTCTTTTAGATATCGCTGATTTAACAACAGATGGAAGCTTTGTCCTAGGTATGGCGATATCTGTATCTTGTGCATTTGCAGGTCATCCAATCTTGGGTATCTTATTAGGTATGCTTGCAGGTGGTGTTGCAGGTTATATTACAGCCTTTTTACAAACACGTATGGGTGTTCCATCCATTATTTCAGGAATTATTACAAGCACAGGACTATACACAGTTAATCTATTTGTCATGGGATGGTCAAGCCAAATATCACTCTTAAAACAAACAACAGTATTTTCGATGTTAAAGAAAACAAATATTGGTGGCAGTTGGTATGCTAGCATATTCGTGATTGTTTTATTAGTTGTATGCATGATTCTCTTACGTTTATTTTTTTATCAACTAGACTAGGATTATCTTTGCGTGCAACGGGCGATAATCGTGCAATGGTAACAGCGTCTAGTGTAAATGTCAAAAAAATATGATTACACTAGGACTAGTCATAGCTAATATGCTTGTAGGATTGAGTGGAGCACTCGTTGGACAGTTCAATAAGACAAGCGATATTAATGCAGGTACTGGTATTGTAGTTGTTGGACTAGCTTGCTTGATCATTGGTGAATCACTAATACAAGGTAGAAAATCATTATCACGAAATTTAACAGCTTGTTTTGTTGGTAATGTTGTATATCGAATGATTTATGCGATTATATTGCAGACAAAGATTATCAACGTACAATCATTAAAACTAGTGACAGCTTTGATTGTCGCACTTGCAGTAGCAGCACCGACAATCAAAAAAAGAACTTTCTTTTACATATGAGAAAGGGGAAATAACAAATGCTAGATATACAAAATCTTTCCGTTACATTCAATGCAGGAAGTATCGATGAAAAAAATGTACTTCATGATTTGAATTTACATGTTGAAACAGGTGAATTCATCTGTATCATTGGCTCAAATGGAGCAGGTAAATCCACTATTCTGAATACCATTGCTGGTAGTATTATCCCAGATAAAGGTAAGATTCTTCTGGATGATATTGATATTACTTATGTCAAAAGAGTATCAACGAGCAAGTTATATTGGACGTTTATTTCAAGACCCACTAAAAGGGTACTGCACCCAATATGACAATTGAAGAAAATCTAGCACTTGCATGTCTAAGTGCAAAGGAAAAGAAATCACCATTTTCTTGGATTACAAACAAAGAACGCGAACTATTCAAAGAACAGTTAAAAATGCTTGATATGGGACTTGAAGATCGCATGCATACACTAGTCGGAAATCTATCTGGAGGACAGCGCCAAGCGTTAACATTATTAATGGCAACGATTGTACCACCAAAATTATTATTGCTAGATGAACATACAGCAGCACTAGATCCAAAAGGCAGCTGCAAAAATTATGAAGCTTACCCAAGAGATTGTTAAAAAGCATCATATTACATGCTTGATGGTAACCCATCAGATGCAGCAAGCCCTTGAAGTTGGCGACCGTACGATTATGATGAATGATGGTCATATTGTAATAGACATCAAAGGTGAGCAAAGAGAAAACATGTCAGTGTATGACTTAATGGAACGCTTCCACGCAAATACAGGAAGTAATCTTGCAGATGACCGTATCTTACTAGCAAAATAAATATATGTAAAAATAAAAACTCAATAGAGAAAAAGACAGCAAAAGATATAATCTTCGCTGTTTTTAATTTTAAGACTAAATATATTTTTGAAGATTTGAAGAGGGTGATTTAACTTTTTTTATGCATGCATGTATAAGATTCTTAATATAGTAATTAATGTTTAATTTATAATATTACCTTTTTTTGCAAGATTTATAATTTAAGTATTTTTTTCATATTGTAGAGTAAACTTTCATGAAAATAAAAAAATATATTGGTATTTCATATATAAAAAGTGCTATTCTTTCATCAGTAGAAAGATTATTTTTTTGGGGTGAAATATGAGTGTTTCATACAAAAAAAGCTTTTGGAAACTTCTAATTGATAAAAAAATATGAGTAAGATGGACTTGTTAGAAGCAGCCGGCTTAAGTACGGGGACTTTAGCTAAGCTTGGGAAGAACGGTAATGTTACTACTGATATTTTTAGTAAAGATTTGTAAAAGCTTTAGATTGTGATGTTTCGGATATCATGGAAGTTGTGAAAAAAATAATAAGGAGGATAAAAAGGTATGAATAAACAAGAATTAGCATCAAAAATTTGGGCAGGTGCAAATGAATTAAGGGGAAAAAGTTTCCGCAAAGTTCATATAAGGACTATATGCTTGGTTTAATTTTCTATAAGTATTTATCTGAGAAAGAAGAAAGATACTTAAAAGAAAAAAACTATATTTTGATGAAGACTTTAGTGAATTAACAGAAGATGATGAAGATACTGTAAAAAAACTGTGAGGATAATATAGGTTATTTTATTGAAAATAAGAATTTGTTCTCATATTGGATTAATCAGGGATCTGATTTTTACAATTGCAGATGTTCGAACAGCATTGTCAGCATTTGATAGACATATTGGATCCAATTATAAGAAAGTTTACGATTCAATTTTTTTGACGCACTTAGTAGCGGGTTAAACGATTTTTGGTACTGGTGATTCAGAAAGAACAAAAAGCTATAAGAAAACTTCTTAATCTAATTCAACAAATTCCGGTTGATGGAAGTCAAGATTATGATGTATTAGGTTTTGTTTATGAGTTTCTTTTAAAGAATTTTTGCGGCTAATGCTGGAAAAGCTGGAGAGTTTTATACACCACATGAAGCATCTATTATAATGAGTGAAATAATAGCTAATCATTTAAAAGGATAGAAATGAGATTAGTATATACGATCCAACTTCTGGTTCAGGTTCATTACTTATTAACATTGGTAAATCAGTAGCTAAATATGTTGATAATCCTAATAAAATAAAAATACTATGCACAAGAATTAATACCAGAGACGTATAACCTTACAAGAATGAATCTAATCATGCATGATATATTGCCTGATAATGTTATTGTTAGAAATGGAGATACACTTGTTAATGATTGGCCATTTTTTTGATGAAAATGATAAGGAACGTACATACTATCCTGTTTTTTGTTGATGGTTGTTGCTCAAATCCACCATATTCACAATCATGGAAGAATGATGATGCTGATAATGATATAAGATTTAATGACTATGGTATTGCACCAAAAATCGAAAGCGGACTATGCTTTTCTACTTCATAATTTATACCATCTAAAGTCAGATGGTATTATGGCAATTGTCATGCCTCATGGAGTTTTTGTTTAGAGGTGGCGATGAGGGAATTATAAGAAAGAATCTGATTGAAAAATAATATAGAAACTATAATTGGACTTCCTGCCAATATGTTCTTTGGTACAGGAATTCCTACGATAATAATTATTCTAAAGAAGCAAAGAAATACAAACGACGTGTTATTTATTGATGCTTCAAAAAGGATTTACTAAAGATGGAAATAAGAATAAATTAAGAGCACAAGATGTTCAGAAAATAGTTGATACTGCTATTAACAGGGAAACTATAGATGGTTACTCAAGATTAGTTGAGAAAAAAAGAGATAGAAGAAAAATGATTATAATTTAAATATTCCTCGCTATGTGGATTCAAGTGAATCACAAGAAAAAGTGGGATATTTATGCAACAATGTTTGGTGGAATCCTAACAATGAACTAGCGGATTTAAATCAATTGTGGAGTACGTTCCCTTCTTTGAAATCAGAGTTATTTTGCAGATAGTGAAATTCCATACTCACAAATTATTACTGATGATATTAGAAATGTTACGTTAAATAATAAAGAGGTTAATTTTTTTATTTAGATGAATGTAAAACAGCATTTAATACATTTCCTTCGTATCTTTCAAATAGGTTAATTGATAATTTTTTTCTAAAGTGAAAATTGCTAGAGAAGAGTCTGTAATAGCAGAAGAACTGAAGAAGATTGTACGTAATATACCATTGGTAGATTATTATAGCGCATATGAGATTTTTTTGATGATAATTGGACAATAATAGCTTTTAGATTTAGAGATTCTTCAAAAAGATGGCATATTGGCTGCTAGAGCAGTTGATCCAAAAGATGGTAATAAAGAAAAAAATAGTAAAACAAAATGAATTATATGAAAAAAACAGGAAGGTTGGATTGGAAGAATATTATCATTCGAGCTAATTCAGTCAATCTATTTTAAAGAAGAAAAAAAGTAAACTTGAGAATTTGATTTCAAATCTTGATTCTGAAAAGAACGAAAAGGATGAATTATTTGACGCAATCGATCCTAATGATAAAGCAGAACTCGTAGATGATGATGGAGAAGTAGTGTCTAAAAAAACTGAATGCTGTTTTCTCAAAATTGAAAAAAAGAACAAAAAAATGGTGCAGTTTTTGAGGATGGTTCCTATGAAAGCATCATAATAAAAAAATTGATGATATCAATAATAGAATGAAGAAACTCAAAAAAAGGATATCAAAGACTTGGAAGAGAACCTCGAGTCTGAGACAATATCGAAGATTGAGAACCTTTCCGACACAGAAGTTAGAGAATTACTACAAAAAAATGGATTGATCCATTGTGTCAATCGCTTATTGGACTTGGTAAAGAAGTTATAAACCAGTATTTAAAAGAAACTTGAATATTTAACTAAAAAAATACGAAATTACTATGCATGATATATCTCAACAGATTGATGAATCAGAAAAGGCTTTATCTGAAATGCTTTTTAGACCTTACAGGGAATGACTATGATATCAAGGGTATATTAGAATTTAAAAAAACTCCTAAGAGGTGAAGAAGATGGAGAATAGAAAGATGGTTCCTGAAATCCGTTTTTCAGGTTTTACAGACCCTTAGGGAACAGCGTAAGTTGGGGGATGTTGGAGCAACGTATACAGGATTATCCGGGAAAACGAAAGAAGATTTCGGACACGGTAACGGGAAATTTGTAACTTATATGAATGTATTTTCTAATACAGTAGGTTTGCCGGATATGGTTGAACCAGTCGAAATTGATGATACTCAGAATAAAAGTTCTTTATGGAGATGTGCTATTCACTACATCATCAGAAACACCTGAGGAAGTAGGGATGTCATCTGTTTGGCTTGAAAATGCAGAAAATACCTACTTGAATAGCTTTTTGCTTTGGCTATAGACCAACGGTTGAGTTCAATCCTTATTATCTTGCATACATGCTTCGTTCCTTCTCAATGAGAAAAAAATAAAATTTTTTTGGCCCAGGGATTTCAAGATATAACATATCCAAAAAAATAAGATGATGTATATTGAAATGCCTATTCCAAATATAGAAGAACAGGAGCAGATTGGTACATACTTCCGCACTATTAACAACCTTATCACCCTTCATCAGCGTAAGTTAGAAAAGCTAAAAACTTTTTAAAAAAAGCAATGTTAGATAAGATGTTCCCCAAAAATGGTGAACTTGTTCCTGAAATTCGTTTTTTTCTGGTTTTACTGACCCTTGGGAACAGCGTAAGGTTGGCGACTATGTTGATATAACCACTGGGAAGCTCGATGCAAATGCAATGAAGGAAGATGGTAAATATGATTTTTATACTTCAGGTATTCAAAAATATAAGATTGATGTATCTGCATTTGAGGGTCCTGCAATCACTATAGCTGGCAACGGCGCAACTGTAGGTTATATGCATTTAGCAGATGGAAAATTCAATGCATATCAGAGAACCTATGTATTAACAGACTTTCAAGCAGATAGACATTTTTTATTTTTTGAAATAGGGAATAAACTTCCCAAGAAAATCACTCAAGAAGCTCGTACAGGAAACATTCCATATATTGTTATGGATATGTTGACAAATCTTCAATTGTGATTCCGAAGAAATCAGAACAAGAGAAAATTGGTCAGTATATACAACAACTCGACAACCTTATCACTCTTCATCAGCGTAAGTTAGAAAAGCTACAAAATATAAAGAAATCCATGTTGAACAAGATGTTCATATAGAGAGGTGGAAAGAATATGCCTTTTTAATGATGAATTAAAAATTTGAAGAAGCTGTTGTTAATTTGCTTCGTTCTGAATGTGGTTGGGAGACTGATGTTATTAAGTATCCTACTGAGGAAGAACTGATAAAAAAACTGGGCAAATATTTTATTTGATAGCAATAAAAGAAAAAGATGTTCTTAATGGCTGTCCTTTAACGGATGGAGAGATGGCTCAGATTATTACTCAGGTAAATTTATTGAGAACACCATTAGCTTTAAATACTTTTTATCAATGGTAAAAACAGTATCTATAACAAGAGATAACAAAGATGATGAGTTACATTTTGGAAAGAATGTAAGCCTTAAAATTTATGATAGGAAAGAGATAGCAGGAGGGAAAAGTAGATATCAAATTGTAGAGCAGCCAAAGTTTAAGACTAATAATACAGTTTATCCCACACGTCGTGGAGACATAATGCTTTTTGATTAATGGAATGCCTCTTTTCCATATTGAATTAAAGAGAACAGGGAGTGCCTATCACTCAAGCTGAAGTTCAAATTGAAAAAAATACATGGAAAAATGGTGTTTTCAGTGGATTATTTTTCACTTGTGCAAATTTTTTTATCGCTATGAATCCAGAGGAAGCTGTTTATTATGCAAATCCTGGAAGAGATGGAAAGTTTAATTCGAATTTTTACTTTCATTGGGAAGATTATAATAACGATATAATAAATGAATGGAGTGCTTTTACAAAGAAATTATTATCTATACCTATGGCACATGAAATGGTAGGATTTTACACTATCCCAGATGATTCGGATGGGGTTCTAAAAGGTAATGAGAAGTTACCAATACTTTGCTGCTTCTGCTATTTCTGATAAAGTTTTAAGAACCAATTGGACAAGAAGTGAGCAACATGGTGGTTACATCTGGCATACTACCGGTTCTGGAAAGACAATGACATCTTTTTAAAGCTGCTCAGTTAATTGCAAATTCAAAGGAAGCGGATAAAGTTGTTTTCTTACTTGATAGAGTGGAACTTGGTGACCAGTCACTGATTAATTATAGAAATTTTTGCTGATCCATCTGAATCTATACAGGCGACAGAGGATACTAATGTTTTGATTGGAAAAACTAAAAAAGTGATTCTCCTGATGATGTGCTAATTGTTACATCAATTCAGAAAATGAGTAGAATTAGAGAAGATAGTGATGTTAAGCAAAAAGACTTAGAAAAAAATACAGTCAAAGCATATTGTATTTATTATTGATGAATGTCATAGAGACCAAAAAGGGGATATGCATCAAAAATATCAAAAAAACATTTTCTAATGCAATTTTCTTTGGTTTCACAGGAACTCCCTGATCATGGTGTTACATCGGATATTTTTGGTGATGAGTTACATCGCTATACTATTGTTCATGGAATTAGAGATAAAAAAACGTTCTTGGTTTTGACCCATATAAAGTTTGTACTTTCGAAGATAATGATTTAAGAGAAAAGGTCGCACTTAAACAATGTAATTGCTCTACAGTTGAAGAAGCAATGGCTAAAGAAGAGACAAGAAAAAAATATTTTTTTATATTATATGAATAAGGGTGACAAGAAATGCCCTGATGACAGAAATTGAAAACTTTATTCCAAAAGCACAATACGAAACACCAAAACACCAGAATGCTGTAGTGGACGATATCATTGATCACTGGACTGTGCGGAGTGTTGGATCACTATTTCATTCCATCTTTGCAACAAGTTCTATTTCTGAAAGCAATGCAATATTATAAATTGTTCAAAAAAATAAAAAAATCATAACCTAAGAGTTACTGCAATTTTTCGACCCAAGTGATGATAATACACAGGAATCAATTTGGAAAATGAATGGAATAACAGATATCTTACTTGATTATAAAGAGATGTTTGGTAAATCTTATGAAATAGGTAATTACACAAGTTTTAAAAAAGATGTTTGTGCACGATTATCACACAAGAAACCATATCTAAACCTTCCGAAAGAGGAGCAACTTAATATCATTATTGTTGTGGATCGATTATTAACTGGATTTGACTCAAAATGGATTAATACTTTGTATTTGGATAAAAAAACTTGAAGGGAAGAATTTTTATACAAGCAATTTCAAGGACAAATAGACTTTATGGCAGTGATAAACCACATGGAACAATAATATGGTACCGATATCCTCATACAATGAAAGAAAATCTTGATAATGCAGTTAGAGAATATTCGGGAGATAGGCCATTTGGCATATTTGTAGATAAACTTGATATTAATATCGATCAGATGAATTTCAAATATGGAGAAATCGCAGAATTATTTGAATCAGTTGGTATTCATGACTTTGACCATAATTATGATGATATTTCATGGAAGAAAAAAATTTGCAAAAATTATTTTTCTGAATTTAATCAATATCTTGATTCTGCTAAGATACAAGGTTTCTCATGGGATAAATCAATTTATGAATTTAAGAATGCTGATGGAAGCTTTTTATTCAAAGAAAATACTCTTTGATGAAAAAAACCTATTTGATACTTGTTCAAAGATATAAAGAACTCTTTAAAGGAACTAGGATTGAAGGTGGTTTTACCATATGATATAGATACACACATTATCGAGATTCAAACTGATTCTATTGATGATGATTATATGAACTCAAAGTTTAAATTATTTATGATTAATCTAAATAAAGGGGATGCTGTAGCTAAAGAAAAAGGCGATTCATGACCTACATAAATCATTTGCATCTTTGACACAAGAAGAACAAAAAAACTAGCAAAAATTATTCTTGAATGATATCGAAACAGGTAAAATTGCAGTTGAATCCGGCAAGACATTTAGAGATTATATTACTTTATATATGTGTAATGCACATAATGACCAAATTCATAGGCTTGCTTTTTGGTCTTGGAATTGATGAGGCAAAATTACGGACGTTAATAAATTTGCATGTTGATGAGTCAAATATAAATGCATATGGTCGCTATGATGAGCTTATGAATACTATTGATATTGATGATGCTAAAAATTTTTTTGGAAAAAAACGGTTGAAAATTGAACTATCAAAAAGACAAGCTCGAATTGAGGCAGATAAATTACTGAGGAGATTTATTTTTGAAGGTGGATTTAACATTGAATAGTAACACAAATGGGAGTTAGAAGATTTCTAACTCTCTTTTATGATTGGGAACAGCGTAAGGTTGAAGAAATTACTGTACGCTTATCATCAATATGCTCTGATAATAATCTACCAAGAGTTGAATATGAGGATATAATATCGGGAACAGGGCGACTTAATAAAGATATCTATGCTAAGAAGAGTAGAAAATCAGGCATCGCTTTCCATAAGGGTGATGTACTTTATGGGAAGCTCCGTCCATACTTGCAAAACTGGCTTTTACCTGCATTTGATGGGCTTGCAGTGGGTGATTTTTGGGTATTGCAACCTAAAAATGTGGATAGTAGTTTCCTATATCGATTGATTCAAAGTTGTCAATTCTATGAGGTAGCTAATCAAACGACCGGAACGAAAAATGCCAAGAGCAGATTGGAAATTGGTATCCAAAACTGTATTCACCATCCCCTCAAATATTTGCGAGCAGGTAACAATTGGGACATACTTTATTGAACTAGCTAACCTTATCACCCTTCATCAGCGTAAGCAATTTTTAGCCTTTTTAACTCAGACTGGAAAGAGAGCGCATTACAATATCAATATCTTTATTTTTCTAGTTCATTAATAATATGAAGATATGTTTTCTGTGTAGTAGTCATGCTTGAATGTCCAAGTCTTCTAGCTACGCTTGCAATTGATACTCCTGCAAACAATAGTAATGATGCGTGAGTATGTCTCAATCCGTGAATAGATACAATTGGAATATTTGCTCCTTTACAGTGACGTTCCAGAGAATCATTTATACTTGAATTAAAAAAACTCTACTCTTTATAAAAATTGGTTCATCTTCTGGTAATCCCTTAATTAATTCAGAAAACTGGACAATGAGCTGCCAGTCAATTTGAATTTTTCCTAACAGAAGACCTATTCTTTTGTAGGTAGAAAAACCTGTACAGCTTTTTATAATCCCAAGTTTTGCTGATAGAAAGCGATTGGTGCTGAAAGTCAAAATCTTTTGGTGTGATTGCCAGTGCTTCTGAAAATCTCATACCTGTTTTTCGCCACCAGAAGAATAAACCAATCCCAACTTATTTCTGCATTTAAATTAAGATGTGAAATAAGTTTATGTAATTCAAATTGATTAAGATATTTTTATCTTTTTTAGGACGTGGAGTTTTGCCTTTAATAATAGCCTTTCTTGTAGGATCTCGTTCTATCAATCCTTCGTCAACAGCATCCATTATGGCACCTTTCAACTGATGATGAAAAATCCATCGTTGTTTGTCTTTCGTGAACCTCTGCATAGCTATTAAGTAATTGTTGGTAAGATAGTCGGTTAAGGTCACACATTCTTATTTCCGGAGCAAGACGTTCTAACCAAGTTTGTGTTAGTAAATATTTATCCATCGTAACTTTCCGAATCGCTCCTGACTTATAAACTTTTTATCCATTGTGAATAATACTCATAAAAATAAATCTGTCTCTTTAATATTATTTAGCATTGAAAACCCTCCTTTTTATGAATATATGGCTTACGCTGATGAAGGGTGATAAGGTTGTCGAGGATTGATAACAACTCTCCAATTCTATTTTTGTTCATCTATATCTTTTGGAACCATAAGATTAGCCTCATTAACATCATCACAGTTAATTGATTCAAATGTTGAACCAGCAGCAAGTTTTTTCCAATAACCATCAATGTCCATTTTCACAAGAGACTGATATATAAACTCATTTCCTTTAACTCCAGAAACTCCTCGTCCTAAAACCACATTATATGACGTTTTCCCTACGGCTCCAGCAGGAGCACGAACAGTCATAATTATGTCTCCAACATTTGCTACTCTAGTTTTTTGAGTTGTCCAAATTCTCGGAAAAACCCATCCATCTTTTAAGTCTGCATTCCCCTGAACTAAAATATATTTGGATGGTATTTCACTATATGTAGAACCGTTTGGAGATTGTCCCATTGTTACTTGACAAGTTTCTCCCAACTTACGCTGTTCCCAAGAAATAGAAGAAATGAAAAAAAGGATATTTATAAGTAAATTTGCCAATTGATTTCCTGAATCGTTATGATGGATGCATAACTAACCATCATGCATCTTTTTACATTTCTTGTGATATATTAGCATTCAATCTATAATGATATTAACTTTAGAAGTTCAATATGATTTAGGAGGTAATGCATGACAAGATCATTTAAAAAGAGTATGCTTGTTAGTTTTGAGTTTGTTGATGATTACTACAATGGTGGGTTGTGATACGCAAAAAACGAATTGGAGCAAACTATCAGATGAGGAAAAGATTGACAAAGTTCTTCAGAGTTTTGAGCGAATGAAGAATGGGGAAATCCATATTGTAGGTTCAATGCATGCTGATGTTATTGATCCAAAAGAAGGAGCAGATCCTGTTTATAAATATGAAACAGAGTTTACAGGTACGTTTGAATTAAGACCAGATCATGTATCAGGAAAGCTTTCATTTAATGGTAACGTAAAAGACTACTATTGTGACAGAATGTATTCATATGAGAAAAATGAGACTGACACACAGTGGACAACAAGTAATTACTCTATAGTGGAATACAATCAACCAATTGGAATCCACCAAGATGTAATTCTCTATTTTGAAACAATAAAGGATCAACTTACATTGAGTGAAGATAGTGATACGATTACAGTACATTATGAAACAGATGATATAGATTTTCTTAATGTAAATGATGTGCAATTGATATGGTCTTCTCTAGGATCCATTGGTTTTTAGTAGTAATGATAAGAGTGGTAAGTTGGAAATCGACTTAAAAGATGTCTAAAGATGATGGCATGCCTGTCTCGGTAACAATAACAGTAGAGCGTGAAAGTGATTTCTATAAGAATCAAAAAAATATGTTAGTGAAGTGACATATTCAAAAGTCAACTCTGGTATACATGTAGACATTCCAAGTGGAATAGATAATCCAATTTATCAGTAAAGGAGGGTATGAAATGAAAAATATTAGAAAAGTAATTTTAACGTTCCTTACACTTATCCTTGTTTTAAATCTTTCTGCTTGCCATAGTTCATCTAATAATGCGAAAAGAAATGTTAATACTTTTATAACGGAATTAAGAGATGCAAAAAGTGTTGAGTATGTTAGTCAAGTTTATCGTAAATATCTCTATACAGGTGATGGTAAAAGAACAATTCTTACTGAGATGGAGACCCGCCAGGGGATGATTCAATTTGAACCGCAGGTTTTTTTAGAAGTTTCCAAAAGTAATAAAGGAATGAGTGATGATTTTCAAGCACCTGCTCTTTTTGAGGAAGAACTCATAACAATTGGGACCCCATACAGATTAGATCATGGTGGAAGTATCTATTCACCAAGTAAAGGAGTAACCTATACAGGGTACGTGAATAAGCAGAAACAATTCGAGTGGAGAAAAAGCAGAAGATTGGTCCTATGTTAAGGAAGTAGAGGCCCCTAAACTTGGCCGTAATGAAGAATTTTTTTAAAGCTATATGAAACATATTCAGATAAGTTTACTAGATCCGAAGATAATCAATTTGTATATTTGGAATTTAATGGTGATGTAAAAAGACAATCTTGATCTAATCGAAGCATTTCATTCAAGTGTATTTGAAAGTAATATGTTTGTAGAAGCAAGAGATAATATCACAGCTTTTAGACATTCAAATTAAGCTAGTGATGGAAAAAGGTTAAAAAAAGGTAATAAACTTATTCCTAGCGAAGCAAAGATTATTCTTACAACTTCATTAGAAAATAAAGAGGAAAAATGGACGGCGAAAAGTGAAGACCATTTTTGAATACTACTATCGTAATCTCAACAATGTTGAAGAGATTAAAAAAAGCCTGAAGGTGTTACACTAAAATAATCAATAATATACATATGAATCATAGGTGAAAACACTATGATTCTTTTTTTGTAGAACATGATTCATGGATGAATTGAAAATAACAAGAATAATTGGGAATTGAGGATTAAAGTAATATGGTTATTACGATATTGTAATTTAACCCTTTTGCTTGATTTCTATATAGCATAGGCGTAATATCAGATTTGATTTAGAAAGAGGTTTTAATTTAATGCTAGGATATGAAAATGAAAAGTTAGAATTTAATTATAAAAAAATCCTGTGGTTTATGGTTAATTGCGATTGCTATAGTAATCGTAATTGCTACCCTAATAGGTGGAAAACAAATAATAAACATGCAGGTATTTAGTATAGGTTATATGATATGCTTTTTCAATTAATATGAATAAAGGCTTACTTAACAAACTATCCACTGGTTCATCAACCAAATTTCAGAAAAATATTTCTAGATATTCAATAATATTACTGTTTGTACTAATGGCATTTATAGGTGGTCCATTTTTTTGACACTGAGAATTGGAGAATGATATGGCTGGGAGCGTTATTGGCTACAGCACTGCATTTTTCCCATTCTATTTTTGTACATGGAAAAATCAATGATTTTATTAGGCACTATGTGTACAATCAATATTATTACAGGGGTATATTTTCTCAAATGTTCCTTTAGTATTCTTTGCATATAGTGATGCAGCCATTAAATTTATTTTTTTGGGGTGTATTTATTGTTTTTTTCAAAAAGCAACCAAGCAGTAAAAACATAGTTTGTCAAACTGAATAAAACCAACAAAGGCGATAGGAAGAAAAATCTATCGCCTTTGTTGTACTCATGCTAACATGCTTTGAACAGAAATATTTGTTATTAGAAACAATCATTTTAGATTTAGTAGGATGAGTGAATCGGTGGGGGGGTATGAAGTTTTTATAGACAGATATGGACAGGTAGATTGACTAATCTACGAGTGTTGTGATATCAGAACCTGCAAAAAAATCGTTTTTGAAAAAAATATTTCTTCCATTGTCCAAAATGGACAATATTTTAACTTCCTTTCTGTGATATTTTTTTATCAAGTAAAAAAAGGGAGAGAACTATGAATAAACGTTTATTTGCGGCATGCTTAAGCGTAGGTATGCTACTAGCTGGATGCTCAGCGAAGAAGAGTAGTACTGTTAAAGATGGTACTTATGAGGAAACAGTTGATGGACGTAACGGAAAGGTTACAGTCAGTACATCCATTTCTTCTGGAAAGATTACAGATGTAGAAGTAAAAGATAAAGGAAACTCATTTTTGAAACAGTAATAGAGACTTTTATATGCCATAAACTCGAAAATAATCTACCTTTATCTACGTTAGTTGACCAAAGAATTCAAAACTTAATTACGTATGATAAACAGTATGAGACAAAATACTATGAGACATTGTGTATGTATATTAGTTGCCAATATTCGAAACAAAAGACAGCAGAATCTCTCTATATTCATCTCAATACTGTTAAATATCGTCTTCAACAAATCGAAAAATTATTTGATATTGATTTTGAAAAAGACGAGAAATTGATACGTTTAGCAATGTTAGTGCATCACGTTTAATTTCTTATTGCGTTGGACTTTTCAAATCAGAAAAAAGAAGTATACTAATAGTGTTAGTTATAGTTAACTTAAGGAGCGTAAATATGAATATTTCAACATTAGTAGTCTTATTGGTCGTTGTTGTAATCATTGCATTTGATATTCGATATGTGATGAAAAAAATGGAGTAAGCTCCTGTAGTGGAGATTGTAGTTCAGGTTGTCATTCTTCCTGTCATTGGGTAGGAGACATCAAAAAGGCACAACGCAATATCCGTATTCAAAATAAGATTAAGTCCTTGTTAGGATTATCGAAGTAATCTATCAGCCACTAAGGTGGCTTTTTCTTTATACTTAGTGTTGTAAATATGCGTACTAAATAATATAATGTAAGTGTATTTACAACATTTAATGGAGGCTAAGAATGGATTATAAAAAGAAGATACGAGAAAAGATTGAAAAAAATGGGTGGATTTATTACAAGTGGTGAACTAGTGAATTCTAATATTCCAACTATATATTTAACTAGAATGGTTGAAGCAGGAGAATTAGTTCGTGAAGAAAGAGGAGTATATCTTTCTGCAAAAGGTGATTATGATGAATATTACTTCTTTCAAAATAAGTATAAAGTTGCAATCTTCTCGTATGTATCTGCTTTTGTATCTATTTCAATTTACAGACATCATTCCTTCAGAATTAGAAGTAACAGTATACAAAGGATATAATGCAAGCCGTATTCAACGTGATAAAAGAGTGCATTATGTGAATAAAGATATATATGAACTAGGTATTACTCAATGTAAAAACGATGTATGGAAACAAAGTAAATGTCTATGATCTAGAAAGAACGATTTGTGATTTTGTGAAAAAAATAGAAATAAAGTCGAGGCTGAGTTATTTTCGAAAATAATAACAAGATATGCTCGTTATCGTAATAAAAGATTTAAATAAGTTGTATACATACGCAAAAAGATGAATATCTACGATAAAGTGAAAGATATCTTTGGTGTTATTTATGAATAAATACAAACTTAGATCGATTTGTAAGAAAAATATCAGATGAAACAGGCCTTAGCTATAATGTAATTCAAACACACTATTTTTTGGAAACAATTCTTGAAAAAAATATCTAAGAGTGATGAAAATCAGAATTTTATTTTTTTAAGGGTGGATTTCTGCTTGCGAGTTTTATTGGAATTAAGCAACGTAGTACAGTTGATATTGACTTTCTAATTAGGAAGTTTACGCTGACAAAGAAAAATATTAGTCAAAAAAATTAGAAAATATTCTTAAGCATGAGGTATACGAGGATATTAACTATGAGATAAAAAAAGATAGAGGAAATTCGAAAAGATGATGAGTATGGAGGATTTAGAATTGCCATTGAATGTAAATTAGATAATATTCGACAGATAATTCTGCTAGATATTGCAACTGGTGATCCGATAACTCCAAAAGAAATTGTATATAAATATAAGAGTACTTTTTGAAGATAAAAATATATGAAATTTATTCGTATAATATTGAAACAATTTTTGGCAGAAAAATTCAAAACAATCTATCAACGTGGAGTGTTTAATACTAGAAGTAAGGATTTTTTTATGATGTATATATTTTTATTTCATCTAAAGAAAAAAAGAGATTGATTATGAAAAACTAGGTATTGCCTGTCGTAATACGTTCAAACATAGAAGCAATAAATTTAATGTGGTAGATATTCTAAATGTTCTAGGTACATTGAAGGGTGAGAATGATATGTTGAAGTATTGGGGCAATTATCAAGATAGATTTAGATATGCAAAAAAAATATTAGTTTTTCATGAAGTGATTGATACGATAGCTGAATTAATGATGAATCTGATTGAATATGATTGAGAATTATTATCCTCAGACAATGTACTTTCTTGAAAGCTATCATAGATGGGTGTAGGCTATAAGTAGATGTTTCAACGACAATCATTAACAACCAATATCATTCATAATTTTTTTAGTGGGGAAGAAAAATGAAACAGAATACAAAGTTATTGCATGGTTACACCGTATTAGATCAATATACTGGTGCTGCCAGCATACCAATCTATCAAACGTCCACGTTTCATAATACAGAGTTGTATTGTGATGAGCAGAAGTATTTGTACACCCGTTTCTCCAATCCAACGATTGATGCTTTAGAAGATGGTCTTCGTTGTATTGAGAATGCCAAATATGCATTAAGTTTTAGTTCTGGGATGAGTGCGATATCGAATGTTTTTGATGTTGTTAAATGCTGGTGAACATGTCATCCTTCCAAAGGAAGTGTATGGTGGTACTTGTCAGTTTGCGACGAAGATTCTACCTCGTTATAAAATTTCAGCGAGTTTTGTAGATATGGCAAATCTTGCAGAGATAGAAAGTGCGATTATAGATAACACACGCATGATTTATATTGAGACACCATCTAATCCTTTATTAAAGGTATGTGATGTTGGCGCAATCGTATCCATTGCGAAAAAGTATGGATTGATTGCGGTAGCCGATAACACTTTTATGACGACACTATTCCAAGATACGCTTGCGTTAGGAGTTGATATCATTGTAGAGAGTGCTACGAAGTTTATCAATGGTCATAGTGATGTAGTGGCTGGGGTTGTTGCAACAAATAATGAAGAATACTATAAACAGTTAGTTCTATTCCGCAAGAACTTTGGTGGTATCCTAGGTGTGCAAGATGCTTGGTTAATTATGCGTGGTATGAAGACAATGGGTTTACGTATGAAACAGTCATCCGAAAATGCACAAGTAATCGCAGAATTCTTGTACAACCATCCAAAGATCAAACATGTGTATTATCCAGGTTTAGATTCGCATCCTGGTCATGATATCCATATGTCTCAAGCTAAGAGTGGTGGTGCAGTATTATCATTTTCTCTAGCGAGTAAAGAGGATCTGATATCTTTTACAAGAAAGGTAAAGATTCCGATTTTAGCGGTGAGTTTGGGTGGTGTAGAATCAATTTTTATCCCATCCTGCTACGATGTCTCATGCTTGCTTAAGTGTTGAAGAGCGCTTAGAGCAGGGAGTAACCGATGAACTGTTACGCTTATCTTGTGGCATTGAGGATATTACAGATTTACTGGAAGACTTTAAGCAAGCATTAGAATAATGGAAAAAAATATACATCGTATTTTTGTATACATGATAAGATGTGAATAACAACTTTTGAATCGTTGAATCATTCAACGATTTTTTTCGTGGAATAGACAATAGAACAGTGTACATAGTTAATGGGGGTGGATTATGTTAAATACATTTGTGCTATTAGGAAAGGTACATTCGTTACCTTTGATACAAGGGACGAATCTTTCGGAGAATCAATCAACGATAGAGATTGAGTGTCAACGTGCATTTACGGACAATGGAGTGATGTCTGATGTTTTTTTACTGTGCGCCTGTGGCGTGGGATTGCGGAGTCTTGTAAGGCTGCCTGTAAGATTGGAACAGTAATTGCGATTAAAGGAAGGGTAGAAGTAAATCTACAGACCAAAGCGATGGAGTTAATTGCGGAAAAGGTTGAGTTTATCCGTTAAGTAGAGAATTGAGACACTTCACTATATCTAAAGCAGAGATAACTATGATAAAATAAGGACGTTTGATAAAGTGAGGTATAAAACATGGCATTTGATTCCTTAAGTGACAGACTGAATAAAGCGTTACGTAATGTGGCCGGCAAGGGTACGTTAACGGATAATAACATGGAAGACATGCTGAAAGAAGTGCGTTTAGCATTACTTGAAAGCAGATGTAAACTATCGTATTGTAAAAGAATTCTTAGATGAGATTCTGTACAAAATCCAGAGGTGAAGAAGTACTACAGAGCGTAGAACCTGGACAGCAGCTCGTTAAGATCGTTCATGATCAAATCATTGAATTACTTGGTACAGAGGAAGCTGGTCTTAACTTTGTAGAAGATGGCATTACAAAAAAATTATGCTTGTCGGTTTACAGGGTACAGGTAAGACAACCAGCGTTGCGAAGATTGCACGTATCTGTAAAGAAAAGTTCAATAAGAAGGTATTGTTAATTGCGGCCGACGTGATTCGTCCTGCTGCGATCGATCGAGTTACAGACATTAGGTAAGGAAATTGATACTGAGGTATTTACCTTAGGTACAGAGACTCCAGCTGTTGAAACAGTTCGTCAGGGTATGGAATACGCTGAAAAGAATGGTTTTGATACAGTATTTATCGATACTGCTGGTCGTTTACATATCGATGAAGCGTTAATGAATGAGTTAAAGGATATCAATGAACTGGTTCATCCTAATGATATTCTCCTTACAGTCGATGCGATGACTGGTCAAGATATCGTTAACGTAGCGCAAGCCTTTAAGGATGCCTTACCACTAACTGGTTTAGTTGTAACGAAGTTTGATGGTGACTCTAGAGGTGGTGGTGTTCTTTCAGTTAAGAAGATTACAGGTGTTCCTATCAAGTTTGTTGGTGAAGGTGAAAAGATTGAGGATATGGATATCTTCCATCCTGATCGTATGGCTGACCGTATTCTTGGAATGGGTGACGTTGTAACACTTGTAGAAAAGGCGCAGGAGAAGTTGGATCTTGAAGAAGCCAATAAGATGGCTGAACGTATGCTTGCAGGTCAATTCACAATGGATGACATGTTAAAGCAGTTTGAACAGATTCAAAAGTTAGGCCCTCTTGGTGGCATTATGAAGATGATTCCAGGTATGAACCAATACGCTGGTATGTTAGATGAAGCCAAGGCAAGTGACTCGATGCGTCATATGAAGGCAATCATCCAGTCTATGACACTTGAAGAGCGTACGCATCCAGAAAAGATGCGTGGTACAATGAAGAAGCGTGTTGCACGTGGTTCTGGTCGTAGTGTGGATGAAGTCAATAAGTTGATCAACCAATTCGGTAAGATGAAGAAGCTGATGGACTCCATGGGTAACATGCAAAGAAACGGTTCTCTAAACCAAGAAAGTCTAGAGAAGATGATGGGCAATGCTCAAAAGCGTGCCGGTCAAAACTTCCCAAATGGCTTCGGTGGAAAGAATCCATTTAAATTTTAATGATGTAAAGGTTTTTTACTTGACAGTGAATTTCGAATCAGTATAATAAACATGTAAGAAATAGGAGGTATTTATACCATGGCAGTTAAATTACGTTTAAAGAGAATGGGTGCCAAGAAGGCTCCAAGATATCGTATCGTTGCGGCAGACTCACGTTTTGCTAGAGATGGACGTGAAATCGAAACAATCGGACATATCAATCCAACAACAGAACCTGAAACAGTAGTAGTAAATGAAGAAAAAGGCTCTTAATTGGTTAAGAAACGGTGCTCAGCCTTCTGATACAGTTAGAAACATTCTTTCTCGTCAAGGTATCATGAAGAAGTTCCATGATGAGAAGGTAGCCGCTAAGAAGAAAGCGTAAGCATCATGGCAGAGCTGGATAAGGTACTTCTAAATCTAGTTAAGCCAATGGTTGAAGACAAGGAATCCTTGGATGTACGTCTGATGCCTAGCTTAGATGATAAAGAAGTTTTGTTACATGTTTATGCGAAAAAAATGATGATATTGCTCGTCTGATTGGCAGAAAGGGCAGTATGGCAAGTGCATTACGTCAAGTAATGTCCGTTGCTTCTCATAGTAATAACAAGAAAGTAACAATCAAGTTCGAACAGATTTAAGGATGCTATGGCATCCTTTTTTTGAAAACAAAGGAGAAGGAAGATGGCATATATTTGTATTGGCAAAATTATCAATACGCATGGTATCAAAGGAGAAGTAAAGATTGAAAGTTATTCCGACTTTGATGAAGAAAAGATATACCAAGGGTAAACAAGTATATATTTGTGTCGATGGAAAGTATCTACCACTTACGGTAGCTTCCTATCGTCAGCATAAAGGCTTTCCGCTTGTATCCTTTGTGGACTTACAGAATATCAACTTTGTAGAACAGTATAAGGGATGTGAAATCTACATCGACGAAGCAGATCGTAAACAACTTAAAAAAGGTGAATACTATCGTAAAAGACCTCGTTGGTTTAACAGTTGTGGATGAAGAAGGCATTACAGTAGGTAAAATTATCAGTGTTGAAGAAACACTCGGTGCTCAAAATAATTTACGTCTTCAATTAGAAGACGCAAAAGAAGTGCTAATCCCTTACATTCCAATGATTGTAAAGAACGTAGATTTAGATAAGAAAGTGATGACGATTCATCGTATGGGAGGCCTACTATGAGGATTACCGTATTAACACTATTTCCAGAGATGTATCGTGACTTTGTCAGTACTTCAATCATTGGCCGTGCCATTGAAAGAGGACTAGTTACTGTAGATTTCGTACAGATACGTGATTTTGCTCATGACAATTATCGCCATGTGGATGATAAACCATTTGGTGGAGGATTTGGACAAGTGATGAAGTGTCAACCGGTACTAGACGCACTTAACTCTGTAAAGAGTGAAAATAGTTATAGTATGATGATGTCACCGGCAGGGAATGTCTATAACCAATCAAAGGCAAGACAGTTATCACAAAAAGATCATCTGATTCTATTGTGTGGCCATTACGAGGGTTTTGATGCACGTATTAACAAACATGTAGATGAACTTGTCAGTATTGGAGATTATGTCTTAACGGGTGGGGAAATGGCTTCTATGGTCATTATGGATAGTGTGATTCGTTTACTGAATGGTGTGATTCGTGAAGGATCTACTGATGATGAATCTCATGAAAATGGCCTTCTTGAATACCCACAATACACCCAACCCGCAGATTACCAAGGGGATAAGGTACCAGAAATCCTACTGAGTGGTCATCATGCTAAGATACAAGAGTGGCGTACACAACAATCCTTACTACTGACAAAGAAAGTCAGACCAGACCTTTTTGAAAAACATCAATTTACAGAATATGAAGAAATAGTCTGGAAAAAAACTATGTGATCAAGAGAGTGAATAACATCTCTTTGAATTTTTTTATAGCTAAGATTATCGCTTGTGCAATCTTTCGAAAATATCAATCAAAAATCCTATTGTAAAAAGTAAAAAAAGTTCAATTATAATATCGAAGATTTAAGTAGTTGGCTCTAGAAGGGTTTCATATGAAAACAATCTTAAAAAAACGCAACAGTCTTTTACACGAAAGGGTTTTTGAGAAGATGGATATCGCTATCTCTGGTGATAGACTTCTTTGTCCCATTTGACGTTTCAGACAGTGTTCAAAAGTGACGATATCGTTTTTTTGACTTCAATCATAAATATATTTTTACCGGGTTTCGTTGATGTACATGTACATTTCCGTGAGCCCGGTTTTTTTCTTATAAAGAAACGATTGGCACTGGTTCAAAAGGCAGCAGCACATGGAGGATTTACTACAGTATTTACGATGCCTAACTTAAATCCGCCTCCCTTGTGATTATGCAAAGCCTCAAACAACAACTCGATATCATTGAAAAAAAGATGCTGTGATTAAAGTAGTGCCATTTGGTGCGATTACAGAAAATCAAAAAGGCCGTGGTATGTTATCCAAAATGGATGAGATGGCTGACTATGTAGCAGGTTTTTTTCTGATGATGGAGTTGGTGTATAAAGCCGACTTTTACGATGGAAGAAGCGATGGAAAAAGTCGCAAGTTTAGGGAAAGATTATCTCTGCCCATTGTGAAGATGAAAGTCTCAATACAATTCCATATACAGGTACAACTTCCGCAAGTGAAAGTGTACAAGCCGCAAGAGATATTGAGCTATCCGCTAAAACGGGTTGTAAATATCATATTTGTCATGTCTCCGCAAAGGAAACATTAGATGCGGTAAGAAAAGGGAAGGCCAGAGGAATTGATGTGACCTGTGAAACGGGACCACATTACATAGCCTTTAATACCGATACAATCAAGCATGAAGGAAACTTCAGAATGAATCCTCCAATCAAGTCCCCAGAGGATCAAAAAGCAATCCTAGAAGCCATCAAAGATGGAACGATAGATATGATTGCGACAGACCATGCACCACATAGCTTAGAAGAAAAATCGAAAGGTTTTGATAAGTCATCCTTCGGGGTTGTAGGACTAGAAACATCCTTTGGTGTGTCCTATACAGAACTTGTAAAGAAGAATGTGATTTCTTTTGAACGACTTGTTGAATTAATGAGTGTTAATCCTAGAAAACGTTTTGGACTAGATGGTGGTTATATCGAAAATGGAGAAGTCGCAGATATCTGTATCATCGATAGCGAAGCTTCTTGGCAAGTTAAACCTGAGGAATTTCAAACAAAGGGAAGATCGACACCGTTTGAGGGTATGAACCTTACAGGCAAAGTTATCGCAACCTTTGTGGATGGAAAACTCGTTTATCAAGACGAGAAAGAAAGATAAAACATTGTGGAGGGGAAAGAGTGAGAATCATTGAGAATACAAAAATAGCACTGGATACTTACAAGATGGTATTACAACCAACTGGTCTAGAATCTGTGAAGTTAAAAGCCTTAGTACCGGGTCAGTTTATCAATATCAAAATTGAGGGCTTCTATTTACGAAGACCAATCTCCATCGCAGATTGGAATGATGAAAGTCTAACCATCATTTACAAGGTAGTAGGTAAAGGCACAAAGGTACTCAGTGAAATGGAACAAGGTATTGAACTAGATATTCTTTGGCCATTGGGCAATGGTTATAACCTAACTTGGATTCCTGATACAGCGATATTGATTGGTGGAGGAGTAGGTGTTCCACCGATGTATGAGCTTAGCGAAAAAGTTAGTTGAAGAAGGAAAAATGCCAAGAATCATCCTTGGCTTCCGCGAGAAAAATCAAGTTTTCTATGATGAAGAATTTAGAAAACTTGGTTTGGATGTCACCGTGTATACGGAAGATGGCTCCTATGGAGAAAAAGGGCTTTGTTACAAATGGATTTGATCAAGCAGAGTATGTTTGTGCCTGTGGTCCCGAACGCATGTTAGAAGCGATTTATCGTAAAGCACAAGATGGCCAATATAGCTTTGAAGCACGTATGGCATGTGGCTTTGGAGGCTGTATGGGTTGTTCATGCGAAACACTTGTAGGAAATAAGCGTATCTGCAAAGAAGGACCAGTTCTTGTACATAAGGAGTTGTTATGGAAGTAAATACAAAAGTAAATTTAAGTGGGTTAATACTAGATAATCCCTGTGATACCAGCCAGTGGAACATTTGGCTTTGGAAAAGAATATGTAGACTTTTATGACATCAATATCTTAGGTTCTATTTCGATCGAAAGGAACTACAGTTCAAAAGACGTAAGGAAATCCACAACCTAGAATCGCAGAATGTTATTCTGGATTGATAAACTCCGTAGGTCTGGAAAATCCAGGGATGGATAATGTAATTCAGAAAGAACTTAAAGATTTAGAGAAGATTTATCGAAAACCAGTTATCGCAAATATCAGTGGTTTTTTTCTGTAGAGGAATATGTCACGTTAGCTAGAGAGATGGATAAGGTTGATAACGTTGGTATCATCGAGGTCAACATCAGTTGTCCTAACGTAGATCATGGTGGACTGGCGTTTGGGACAAACGCAGATAACGTTAGAGAACTAACAAAGAAAAATCAAAGAAGTAACGACAAAACCTGTCTATATGAAACTCAGTCCAAACGTAACAGATATCAAAGAAATTGCACGTGCAGCGGAAGAAGGTGGTGCAGATGGTATTTCACTTATCAATACCCTAATGGGGATGCGCATCGATATCAATCGCAGAAGACCAGTTATCGCCAATAAAAAAAGGTGGCTTCTCAGGTCCCTGCAATCTTCCCGGTTGCGTTAAGAATGGTATACGAAGTATATGAGGCAACCCGATCTTCCAATCATTGGTATTGGTGGTATCTCTAGTGCAGAAGATGTCATTGAGATGATGATGGCAGGCGCTACTGCTGTACAGATCGGAGCCGCTAATCTCATCAATCCAATGGCATGTAAAGAAATCATTGAAGAATTACCACAGGTAATGGAAAAACTAGGAATTACTTCACTTGATGAAATTGTAGGAATTGCACATAAAGACTAAGGGAAAGGGGTAATTGTACAACGATAAATTAGAATTGAAAATAAGATATTTGTTTTGAAGATTTAGGAAACAACTGTAGTGATGAATCATTGATGGAAGGAAATCATAATGGAAATTAGAAATTTAATCAGCATCACAGATTTTTTTCGGTAGAAGAAATCGACAAAATGATAAAGGTTGCAGGAGATATCATGACAAACCCTGACAAATACATCGATATTTGTAAGGGCAAGAAACTGGCAACGTTATTCTTTGAGCCAAGCACACGTACAAGACTTAGCTTTGAAGCGGCGATGTTAGAACTTGGGGGTTCTGTATTGGGATTCTCTGAAGCTTCCTCTAGTTCGGCTTCGAAGGGAGAAAGTGTGAGTGATACGATTCGAACCGTAGGTTGTTATGCGGATATTATCGCTATGAGACATCCAAAGGAGGGCGCTCCAGTAGTAGCTGCACGAAGAACAACAGTACCTATCATCAATGGTGGTGATGGTGGACATCATCACCCAACGCAAACACTAACAGACCTTCTTACCATAACAAGAGAAAAGGGAAGACTCAATAACCTTACAGTAGGCTTATGTGGTGACTTAAAAGTTTGGTAGAACAGTGCACTCTTTAATTGAAGCGATGTTACGATATGAGAATGTGAAGTTTGTGCTAATCGCTCCACCAGAATTACGAGTACCGCAGTACATCATTGACATGCTTGAAAAAGCAGGTGCTGCATATGAGCAGGTAGAAACCATGGAAGCAGTTATGCCTGAACTAGATATCTTATACATGACAAGAGTACAGCGCGAAAGATTCTTCAACGAAGAAGACTACATCTCGCTTAAAAGGATACCTATATCTTGAATATGGAAAAACTTGCGAATGCAAAAGAAAGATCTGGCTATCTTACACCCATTACCAAGAGTGAATGAAATTTCAGTCGAGGTTGATGATGACCCACGTGCTGCCTACTTTAGACAAGCACTCTGTGGCAAATACATTCGCATGGCTCTGATTTTTAAATCTTCTCAACATCGTTAAGGAGGTCCAATAATGAATATCGATGGTGTAAAAAAACAGGTATTGTACTAGATCATATCAAGGCTGGTAAATCAATGGAAATCTACAGCTTATTACAATTAGAAAAGCTGGATTGTTCCGTTGCGATTATTCAAAAATGTAGTATCAAGAAAAATATGGCAAGAAGGATATTATTAAAATTGATTCCATGATTGATTTGGACTTAGACATTCTTGGCTTTATCGATCCAAACATCACAATCAATAAAGTTGTCGATGGTGTGCTTTTCTAGCAAGGAACATCTCCAGCTACCAAAAGAACTTGTCAATGTTATCAAGTGTCAAAAACCCAAGATGTATTACATCTGTTGAACGTGAGATACCACATGTGTTCTATCTAGCAGATGAAACAAGTGGTAAATACCTCTGCAAGTATTGCGATGTTGAAAGCAAGCATAATATATAATTTTGGTTTAAAATACAACAACAGATTATGCAAGAAGAGAGTAAATGATACTCTTTTTTGCGAAATGACGTATAATAGATAAAAGAGGAAAATTAATATGAAATATACTTCTCGTAAAAACACCATTAAAGTGGCTAAATTTTTCTAAAAGTTTATTAGTTTACCAATACAGATTCTGCTTTATATTTATGTATTCGTTAGTATCTTAATGGAATTATTTGGATCAGATATGTTACCGCATTTATTAGCACCTGTTCTAAATGTCTCATGGATATTCTGCGAATCACTTAGGCTCTGCTTTCTGGCCAATCCTCTCTATTTTTATTGGCTTTAATTATCCTTGTTTATTGGGTATTTGAAATTGAAAGAGGACTCATTAAGTGGGAAGGTTTTTCCATAGTATTATGGAATCTTTACTTAATTGTAATGTATATCCCTATGTGGTGGTGTGATGGTTGCAGCACTGATGTACTTACCACCAAGTACTGTATCTACAATTGTAATGGGATACCTAGTAAACTTTTGGTATTAAAGTGCCAGCAAGTTTTGTGTCCTACATTCCACTACTAGTATTTGTGGTTATATGGCTCATTGTAGGGTATTATTTATATTAATTTTAAATATCATCTACTTTTGTACGTCGTAAGGCACTCTTTGCGAAAGACTATAGTGAAGAAGTTGAAGTAGAAAAGAATCATCTACAGTTGAAGAAGTAAAGACAGAAGAAACAACTCCCTTCAGCAGTAGAAGAAAATGTTGAAGAAAAAAATCTATCCCAACTGAAACAGAAGACAAGAAAAATAGAGGAACAAGCTGAACCAGAAACTGTTGAAGAAACACAAGACAATGAAAGTTCAGAAGAAAAAGCCGGTTGAAATAGAACCTGTTTTGGAAGAAACACCGAAGGTGGATCCTGTAGAAACAGAAGGATATACACAGGTAATCTCAACTGCAATTGAGAATGATACTGCTGAAGTAAAAAGAACCTACTCATAAAGTTTGCAAGGAGTGTGGTTCTGAAGTCTTAGAACCCGACGCAATTTTCTGTACAAATTGTGGTAAAAAAATTAGATGAATAAAAATATCTGTATGCATGATGATATATATGCATACAGATATTTTTATTTCTTTAGTGATGCGAAGTATCTTTCAAGATACATCTTATGTGCAACAGCAGTAATGATGTTATTTAACATTGGATGCTTGTCATCATGAAGGGAAGGTGTTTCACTTTGTTCATGATGATAGAAAGAGGATAGCGTACTCATAAGGGATTCACTGCAATATTGATGTAGTTCCTCAGTTGTATCATTTCCTTGTTGGAATTCATGTAGGGCTAAACGGATATTTTTCAATCGATAATACAGTCTTTGCACAAAACAATAAATAATAAGATAGAGATTTCGATCACGTGTATAGGTTTTCTTATTGACGCGGTCAAAGAGCTTTTTGTTTTGCATAGTTTGAAATCATCGAAGGAGTAACCTGCATTTCAGGAAACTCAGAGAAATAGCTATTGATAAACTTTGCGACCTGTTCAAGGTAGAGACCAACATCAGGAATCTCGTTATATGCTGGTAAACGGAATTCGTGAAGGGTACTTTCAATTTTCGTGTTTGTTTTCATAATTTAAGTGTATACATAAGTGAAGAACTCGTCAACGGCATACTATAACTCTTGACGGGTTTTTAAATAACCGATAAGATGTATATAGGTTAATGAAAAACCGATTATCAGTTTTTGAGAATGGAGGTGCTGATATATGACATATAAAGATATGACAATCAGCCAGGAAAAAGAAATATTTGTGTTTCGCATCAAAGGATTTCTGGAGTGCGGTAACACATTTTATAGGAATGGTGGCTGCGATTATTGGAATGCCAATTCTATTAATTAAAGCTTCAGCGTATCAAGCATCATTTCTTACGATGATTAGTTGCATGATATTTATGTTAAGTATGATTTTTGTTGTATGGTGCATCTGCTAGTTATCATAGTTTCCATGTGTCGAATCGGGTAGATTTTAAATCTAAAGAAAATCGATCATTCTTCTATCTTTATTTTTAATTGCTGGAAGTTATACACCTGTTTGTTTAATAGCGTTAAAGAATACGGTAGGGCCAATCTTATTGACGATGATTTGGATCATCGCAATTGCAGGTATCGTATTTAAGTTATTCTGGGTAACTTGTCCAAAGTGGGTATCCTCAGTGATGTATTCACTCATGGGTTGGCTTTTGTATTATGTTTTTACCACAGATATTAAATGCAGTATCTATCCAGGCATTTGTCTGGTTACTGGCAGGTGGAATTGCCTATACGATTGGTGCAGTTATCTATGCCTTAAAACCAAAGCTTTTAGCTAGTAAGTCTTTTGGTAATCATGAGATTTTTCCATTGTTTTTTGTATTATTGGGAAGTCTTTGTCACTATATCTTTGTATTAAACTATCTGACAATGTTCCATTAAAGTGTATAAATATGCACATCAATAATCCTCCTGACAGTTACGATAATGCCAGGAGGATTTCTTTATGAAACAGAAAACATTACACACTGCATTACAAGAGTTTGCCTATGAACAATATCATAGTGAGAAAAATAATCTAAGCCCAGAACAGTGGGTTGCCTTGTTGAATGGATATTACTATAACAAGGAAGCGGCGATGCTTGCAGAACAGATAGGTTTAAATGAAGTAGATGTACAGATTTGGTATTGCCGTTTTGCCCTAGCAGTAACTGCATATGCACTCAAGCTTTGTAACAAAGCGAAACAAAAAGCATACTTTCGTCTAACACCACAGAAGCATGTCACAACATCTATTCCAGTATTTCTTGTAAATTGAGTATAATAGAACAAGAATAGGAGAACTTTATGGAAATTCGTTTTGAAGAAAAATGGCGCAAAAAGCCTATAACGATGAAGGCAAAGAAGTAGGCCTTTTGCGAGTATTATGAAAAAGGATGGAAAGTGGGTATTAAATCACACGGTTGTCGATCCATCTATGAAGGGACAGGGTATTGCTGGTAAGCTTTTAGATTGTGTATTAGAACATGCAAGAGAAAAGAAGGTAAAGATTGTACCTGAGTGTTCTTATGTAGCACATGCATTTGAAAAGAACCCTGCATTAAAAAGAAGAATTTGAATAAAAATAAGGTCCTAGTTGTAGGACCTTATCGCATTTTTGCGGCTAACTTTCTGGCTTCTTTTTCACCAAGCCAAGTTAATGAACCATCTTCTAAACGCTTCATGATAATCGCAACACCATGAGTGATCATCTTCTAGATGACCAAGAATTGTAATAAAATCGTCATGTCGTTGAGATGGAATTTCAGCTTCATTGTAAATGACACAATAGCCTGGGCCAAGCTGTGGCATTGGCACTTCAACGAGTTCACGCTTACCGTTATATGGATCGTCTAAAGACTCTCGAATGACTTTGTTTGTTTCGTAAAATACCGCATCCATTACGTACTCAGAAGTGTGATCAATATCAACATTTTTCTTCGTATCATCTGTATAATAAGTACGTAGAACTAGGGTTGCCGACAACGACCAATGGGTTGTTGGTGCCGTATAAGGCAACTGTCGCTACGCGATGATGTAGGTAATCAAATGGGTAAATGAGCTTTTGTTCGTTCATTTTGCCATCTCCTTTATTCAATATAATATCCTTGATAACTATATTTCGCAAGCACCAGCTAAAAGGATTGGAGTAAAATAAATATATGAAAATTCAAATTTTACCACTTGTAACAGGAGCACAGAAAGCAACTGGCTTAACTGTCATCATTGATGTCTTTCGTGCATTTAGTTTAGAAGCATATATGTACGCAAGTGGCGCAAAGAAAGTAATCCCTGTTAAGACAGTGGAAGACGCATTAGCGCTGAAGAAAGAGAATCCATCTTATATCCTTGTTGGTGAAAGAAAGGGTATTAAAGTTGAAGGCTTTGACTATGGTAATTCTCCAAGTGAGTTTGTAGGAGTAGACCTTAGTGGAAAGACTTTAATACATACAACAAGTGCTGGTGTTTTAGGACTAGCATCTGCAGTAAATGCAAGCCAGATTGTAACAGGAGCCTTAGTCAATGCGAAGGCAACTGCAAAATATATCCTTGAACAAAATCCAGAGGTTGTATCAATTGTACCTATGGGTTGGGAAGGAAAGATTGAGACCGAAGAGGATGCCTTATGTGCAGACTATCTAAAGGCTCTATTAGAAAATCGTACTCTGAATGACTTACAAGAGAGAGTGGATCTTCTGAAACAACAAGAAGGTGCTAAATTCTTTGATCCAAAACAAACCACAATTTCAGAAGATGATTTTTGGTTATGTACAAAGGTGGATATCATTAGCGGTGTGAATGTCATTTCTAAGAATGGTAATCAAATTCAAAGTGAGTGGATAAAGTATGAGTAATCAGAAGAAATATTTTTTCTTTTGATATCGATGGTACATTAACGGATGAGGCAACGCATCGCATTGTACCAAGTACCAAGCTTGCACTACATCAATTAGAAAAAGAATGGTCATTTTGTATCTATCGCAACTGGTAGAGCACATTACAAGACAGTTTCGTTTACCAATCAGATAGGAATTTATAATATTGTATGTGCAGGTGGTGGATGCATTGAATATCAACATCAAATTATCAAAAATGAGCCACTTCCATTTGAGAAAAGTACAGGAATTATTACGACATGCGGATGAGAGAGAATATTGGTTGGCTGCTAATGTTAGATGATAGTGATAAAGTATATATGCGTGACTATCGTTTCCTTGAACAAGCAGGATTACGCAAAGGAACTTACAACCTACATCTATGAACCCTAATTTGGATTATACAAAGATACCAAATATCTTAAAGGTATACTTAGCATTTGATGATATGTATGAAAAGGAAAAATCCATGGGTAGACGAGATTGGCCATTTACGAATGGCTAAAACCTATTGTGTATTCCAGCATGATAAGAAAAAAAGATGGAATCTTGAATATGATGGAGTATCTACAAGCGCATCCAAGCGATATTGTTGTGTTTGGTGATGGAAAAATGATATAGTTATGTTTGATAAAAGATGGACTTCCATCGCAATGGGAAATGCGTATCCTGCATTAAAGGAACGCGCAGACTATGTGACAGATTCAAATGTCAACGATGGAATCTATAAAAGCATGTGTCCACTTTGGGTGGATAACGGAGGACAATCAATGAATTTAACAGTACCAAATTTAACCATTGCATGCATGATTGTTTCATGTGTAATCGCATTTGGTTTACCAGTTCTTTTAGCAATGTACTTCCACAAGAAGAAGGGTGAGTATGTCCCCAATCATTGTAGGTATCGCTGTGATGTTTGTGTTTGTATTTACGCTAGAAACTGCAGTTAACCAAACAATCTTCAATAGTGCAATTGGAGAAACAATTCGTAATAACATTATTTTATATGCAGTATATGGTGGTATCATGGCTGCTGCGTTTGAGGAATGTGGTAGATGGATTGCGTATCGTACGGTATTAAAGAGCCGCATGGATAAAGATTCTAATGCCTTGATGTATGGTGTAGGTCATGGTGGATGTGAAGCAATCATGATTGTTGGATTTATGATGCTAAACTACATCACAATTGCAATCATGATGAATAAGGGTACAATTAACGATACGCTATCGCAATTAGATTCTTTGACACTTGCGAAGATGAATCTAGCAATGCAGACGTTATCTACAACACCATCTTATGTATTCTTATTAAGTGGTATCGAACGTATTTCTGCCATGATGGCACAAGTTTCCTTATCTGTACTTGTATGGTTTGCGGTGAAGTATAAGCATAAGAAGTACTTCTTCCTTGCGTTACTTTTCCATTTCATTATGGATGCTGGAACTGTTCTATTGCGCAGCCAGGTAGAAAGTATCATTTTAGTAGAACTATTTATCTTTGTTGTGGCCGCAATCATTGTCTTTGTGGCATATAACGTTTGGTGTCATTTTCATACAACTTCTGTAAAGAAATAAAATCTTGCGAAGAATCACGGCTTATGTTATCATTTAACGGCACATGTAGTGCGTCACTGTTCCGCTGATATGATTTAGGGTTCATGAGCAGCTGATTAATCGTAAAAAGGAGAAAAGAAAATGAAGTTGAATTTAGTAGAAAAGATTACAAAGAGTCAGCTACGTACAGATGTTCCTGATTTCAAGTCAGGTGACACAGTTAAGGTTAACGTACGTATTAAGGAAGGTCTGAAGACACGTATTCAGGCTTATGGAAGGTGTTATAGTTGACCGTTCTAATGGTGGTATTGGCGCAACATTCACAGTTCGTAAGATTTCCAACGGTGTAGGTGTACAGAGAACATTCCCAGTTCATTCACCAATCATCGAAAAGATTGAAGTAGTTCGTTATGGTAAGGTTCGTAGAGCTAAGCTCGGCTACCTCAAGGGATTATCTGCTAAGAACGCTCGTATCAAGGAAGATGCGTCGTAAGTAGTCTACAAAAGAGAGAAATTATTCTCTTTTTTGATATAATACTCAATAGTAGGTACATGATATGAATACGAATATGAATAAAAAGATCAAGAAATGCTTGATGAAACGAGAGTCATGGAACGACTAACAGATGAGACAACTGTTATCGATATGGCAAAAATTAGAAAATGAACAAAACCAACCGAAGAAGAAAAAGAAGAAGGAAGAAAGTGCAGTCTTTGCTTTCTTTAAAGAAGTATTTATTTCTCTTGCAGTGGTATTAGTGATTGTTAACTTTGTGGTAAGACCAATTCAGGTAAAGGGTAGTTCCATGTATAACACATTAGAAGATGGTTATTTTTGGATTCTCTGATTTAATTGGTTATCGCTTAGCAGGGTTAAAAGCGTTTTTGATATTGTCATTGTTTATCTAGCAGAAAAGAAAGAGTATCTTATCAAACGTGTGATTGGTATGCCTGGTGAGACAGTCGAATATCGCAATAATCAACTCTATATTAATGGTGAGCCAGTAGACGAACCATTCTTAGATGAGTCCTATACAAGTACGTATCCAGGATTATTTACTGGTGATTTTAAAACAGAGAAACTTGGAGAAGATGAATACTTCTGTATGGGAGATAATCGTCCACATTCCTCCGACTCACGCTACTATGGTGCATTTCACAAATCTGATATTGTTTCCAAGGGTGTATTTGTAGTATATCCATTTAAAGGGTTTGGAGTATACACATGGTAAAGATTCAGTGGTATCCAGGACATATGGAGAAAAGCCCGTCGTGAGATGACGGAGCGTTTGAAGTCAGTTGATATGTTGATAGAGTTACGCGATGCTAGAATTCCTGAGGCATCTGTGAATCCGATGTTAAAGCAGATGGCACAGGGCAAACCTCGATTAATTGTGCTATCAAAGATTGATATGGCAGACCCAGTTCAAACCAAGAAGTGGGTAGAGTATCTAAGTCAAGGGAGAATGCGTGTCTTGCGCTGGATTTAATGAAAGATTCACAATGCGGTAAAAAGATAATCCGTGAAGCGATTAAATTAATGGAAGAAAAGCGTCAGAAACAGATTGCTAGAGGAATACGCCCACGTGCAGTTCGTGGGATGGCGTGGTATTCCTAACGTTGGTAAGTCGACGACGATCGATCGTATCAACGGTAAGAACTCATTAAAGGCAGCAGATAAACCAGGTGTTACACGCTCCTTAACGTGGTTACACGCTGATCCAAACTTAGATTTATTAGATACACCAGGTGTACTGTGGCCCTAAGTTTGATGATGAAAAAGACCGGGTCCTTGCTTGCGGCACTGGGTTCTATTAATGATGATATTTTTAGACCGCAAGATGGTAGCCATGGATGCCATTCACTATATTCAAGATCTCTATCCAAATCTATTGGAAGAAATTTACGAAAGTGGTGAAGTGAATCCAAATGGCATGTTAAAAGCAATTGCAAAAAGAGAAACTTGCTGAAGGCAGATAGTGAACTAGATGTAAAACGTGCTGCTGAGTTATTTTTTTAACTGAACTACGCCATGAAACTAGGTAGATTAACATTGGAGAGAGTAAATGAAGAGTCAGAAAGTCTGTCCGAATGAATATGAACATCAGTATTGGCCACTTGAAAAAGTGATTGTCGGTATTGATGAAGCAGGGCGAGGACCACTTGCAGGGCCATTAACAGTCGCAGGTGTCATCTTTCCCATTGGATATGAAAATCCAGATATCTACGATTCCAAATCCATCAGTGAAAAAGAAACGTAATGCGTTATTTGAACAGATTCAAGAGGACGCACTCTGGTTTGAAATCATTCAGGTAACACCAGAAGAAATCGATAAGCTGACAATATCTATCGTGCGATCGACTTTGCAATGGAACAAATCGCTATCCATTCTAATGCAGAAGTTGTATTAACGGATGCGATGCCATTACTGATTGAAGGAAAAGAAATCATTCCCCTCGTAAAGGGTGATCAAAAATCTATCTCTATCGCAGCTGCAAGTATTCTTGCGAAAGTCACAAGAGACACGTGCAATGGTGGAATACGATAAAGAATTTCCGGAGTATGGCTTTGCCAAAACATAAAGGCTACCCAACCAAAGCAACATATGGAAGCCTTACGAACCTTTGGGTGACCAAGATTCATCGCAAAAAGTTTTGGGCCAGTTAAAGGAAGAATACATGAAGATAAAATTGTTCTAGGGAACAGTCAAGAAACTCTTCTATAAATAGGTAGGAGAGTTTTTATATGGACAAAAAGATTAGCTACACTATCAGTAATGTACCAAGGTGATTGGGATAAGATTGCGAAAGCTTTACAAGATGATGTACAAGTGATTGACATTCCGATCGAAAGACTCGTATATTACAATCTACGACAGTGAGTATCCGGATAGTTTACGAAAATTACGATTTCCTCCATGGGTTTTGTTTTATTGTGGAGATATTTCGCTATTGCGTAAACCGATGTTAACAATCATTGGCAGTCGCCAAATGAACAGTTACGCAAAGTGGTTGGTCGAAGAAAGTGTCGGTCAGCTAAAAGAACGCTTTTGTGTTGGTGTCTGGACTTGCCAAGGTGTGGATGGATATGTACATACCATAGCAATTCAAGGTGGTCATACGATTGCGGTTATCGGTAGTGGCCTAGATATTCACTATCCATATGAAAATGAACATCTCTATGAGCAGTTACAGAAAACAGATTTAATATTAAGTGAATATCCATCCGGTACGGGTGTACGAAAGCATCACTTCCCATGGCGCAACCGCATTCTAGCAGCGCTTGGAGAAAGTGTAATTGTGATTGCGGCCAAGATACGTTCGGGTACGATGTGTACTGTAAATGAAGCGATTGCATTAGATAAGGATATTTATGTATTCCCTCATTTATATCGCAGTGAACAAGGGATGGGTTGTAATAAATTAATTGCCGATGGAGCACAGATTTTATACGATACGATACAGATAAAAGAGATGATTCCGAAAAAAGATGATTGAAAAATCAGAATTTTTCGGCTATTCTTGGAAAAGAATTTTGCACAAGGAGGAACGAACATGAAAAACTTAGTGATTGTGGAGTCACCATCAAAGTCAAAGACGATTGGAAAATACTTAGGAAAAGACTATACCGTTATTTCTAGTAAGGGGCATATTCGAGATCTTGCGACAAGAGGTAAAGAGGGTCTTGGTGTTGATGTAGAAAATGATTTTGCGCCAACATATGAGATTTCAAAGGATAAAAAGGAAACAGTGAAAGAACTGCGCGCAGAAGCTGCCAAAGCACAGCGTGTGTACCTGGCAACCGACCCGGACCGTGAAGGTGAGGCTATCAGTTGGCATTTAGCGCAAGAGTTAGGACTAGATGAAGACGCAATCGACCGTGTTACGTTCCATGAAATTACTAAAAATGCAGTACAAGAAGCGTTCCAATCTCCACGTGCAATTGATATGGATCTTGTACACTCTCAAGAAACAAGACGTATCTTAGACCGTATTATCGGTTTTAAGTTATCAAAACTACTACATAATAAGATTCGCTCCAAGTCTGCTGGTCGCGTACAATCAGTAGCATTAAAGTTAGTTGTTGAACGCGAAAAAGAAATCCAAGCATTTATCCCAGAAGAATACTGGACATTGGATGCGAAGTTTTATAAAGATAAGATTGAGTTTGCGGCTAGTCTTGCAAAAGATCGATGGTAAAAAGCAGAATTAAAAACACAAGAAGAAGCCCAGAAAGCATATGATGCATGTCAGGGTAATTTTGTTGTATCTAATATCAAGTCCACTACACGTAAGCGTGAAGCACGTCCACCATTTATTACAAGTACACTGCAACAGGAAGCTTCCACAAAACTTTCCTTTTCTGCAAAGCGTACGATGTCAATCGCACAACGATTATATGAAGGTGTGGATGTAGGAAATGGACAAGAGGGTTTAATCACATACATGCGTACAGATAGTACACGTCTATCAGATGTATATGTAAATGGCGCTAGAGAACTCATTCAAAAATGAATATGGAAAGCAGTATTTAGGTACATACCATGTAAGTAATGATTCAAATTCTCAAGACAGCTCACGAAGCAATTCGTCCTACTAGTCTTGCCAATACTCCAGAAAAGTTAAAGGCACATTTAACAAGTGAACAATATAAGTTATATGCATTAATTTGTGCACGTGCTCTATCATCCTTAATGTCTGCAGCAAAATATGATTCACTTACATTAACACTCAGCCAAAATGGATACGACTTTACAGCTTCTGGAAGTACGATGAAATTTGATGGTTACTTAAAGGTATATGGTGAATATGAATCTGGTAAGGATGTCGTTTTACCATCCTTTGACGAGCAAGAACAAATCGCTGCAAAGGAGCTGAAAAGCCAACCAACATTTTACAGAACCACCAGCAAGATTTACGGAAGCCAAGTTAATCAAAAGCACTTGAAGAAGATGGAATCGGCAGACCTTCTACATATGCGATGATTATCGATACAATTCAAAGCAAGAGGTTACGTAACACTAGAGAAGAGTTCTGAAGGTGGTCGTACAAAAAGTATTCAAACCTACAGAGCAGGGTATTCTAACAACAGAGAAACTTGATGAATTCTTTAAAGATATCATCAATGTTCGCTATACTGCCAAGATGGAATCTACATTAGATGAAATTGCGGATGGTACGGCAGAAGAAGTCGCAACACTAAAAAGAATTCTATAATCGTTTCCAACCACTCCTAGAACATGCATACGAAAACATGGAAAAGAAAGAATTAGAAAAAGTTGGCGAAGTTTGTCCGGATTGTGGGGGTGATCTTTCGTCTCATCGTACAGGTAGATTTGGTAAGTTTATCTCTTGTTCAAACTTCCCTAAGTGTCGATATACTAGACAAATTGATAAACCAGAAAAGAAAAGCCAGGAACCAACAGGCAAAAATTTTGCCCTGATTGTGGTAGTGAACTATTAAAACGTAAGAGTCGTTATGGAACATACTTCTTAGGTTGTTCAAATTTCCCTAAGTGTCATTATATGGAAAATCTAGAAGGAGAACGTATCGTTTCCAAGAAGGATAAAAGCCAAGGCAGCAGAAAAAGGGAACAAGGACAACTGCTAAAAAGACAACAAAAGAAGACAGTCGCAAAGAAGACGACTACAAAGAAAGCAGCCACTAAGAAAAACGACTGCTAAGAAAACGACTGCTAAGAAGACAACCAAAAAGACAACAACAAAACGTACAAAGAAAAACGAGAATAACCAATGGATGTATCTGTAATCGGTGCAGGCAGCAGGATGTGAAGCCGCATATCACTCAGCCAAAAGGGGATTTTAAAGTTCGTCTCTATGAGATGAAGCCAGTCAAGCATTCACCAGCACATCATAGCGATGACTTTGCGGAACTGGTATGTTCCAATTCATTACGCTCTGACGCACTTACAAATGCGGTCGGTGTTTTGAAAGAGGAAATGCGTCAGATTGGCTCATTGATTATGCAAGCAGCTGATAACAATAAGGTTCCAGCAGGTAGTGCTCTAGCAGTAGACCGTGAAAAAGTTTGCAAAGGAAGTTACAGAGATGGTACGCAATCATCCAAATATTGAAGTGATTGCGGAAGAGGTAACGAAAGATTCCTGATGGGCCAACTATTATCGCAACAGGACCGTTAAGTTCTGAAGGAATGATGAAAGCCATTAGTACTTTAATTGATGATCGTTATTGTTATTTCTGTGATGCGGCAGCTCAATCGTCACAGCAGAATCGATTAACTTTGATAAAGCCTATAAGAAGTCACGTTACGATAAGGGTGAGGCAGATTATATCAACTGTCCTATGACACGCGAAGAATTCGACGCTTTCTACATGGAATTAATCCAAGCGAAACAGCCGAAGTACACGCCTTTGAAAAAGAAGTATTCTTTGAAGGATGTATGCCATTTGAAGTCATGGCAAAAACGTGGAAGAGATACCTTACTCTTTTGGTCCGATGAAACCAGTAGGACTTGAACAAGAAGGTAAGAAGCGTCCTTATGCAGTGGTACAGTTACGTCAAGATAATGCACAAGCATCCTTGCACAATATCGTCGGTTTCCAAACACACCTGAAGTGGGGAGAACAGAAACGTATTATTCAGATGATACCTGGACTTGAGAATGCAGAAATTGTACGCTATGGTGTCATGCATCGAAATACGTATATCTGCTCACCAATCTATCTACGTGAAACCTATCAGTTCAAAGATAGAGATGATTTATTCTTTGCAGGACAAATGACAGGTGTCGAAGGATATGTAGAATCCGCCGCATCAGGAATGCTAGCAGGTATATATGGCCCATGTACTAAAGGGTGAAGAACCAGTGGTACTTGGTGTAAATACAATGATGGGTGCAATGGCACACATATATTACACACGCCGATCCAAATCACTTCCAACCAATGAACGCAAACTTTGGAATGTATGCATCTAGAAGGTGAGTAAAGAAGAAAGATCGTAAAAGCTGCCTACGCTCCACAAGCTTTAAAAATCATTCAGGAGTTAAAAGAGAAGAATGGACTTTGAGAAATCATTGGATCGTTTCTTGCGACAGATTGCACGTGTTCACGGGATCGAAAAGATACAGAAAATGCATATCGCTCGTGATGTAGAGAGATTTCTAGAATATCTTCGCAAACATCACATCGATTCTTTGAGCATGTCACAAAAACAGATGTCAGTGATTACTTTTACACAATTACGAGATGGTGAGATTGGTGGTAAGCCACTTTCTAATAGTAGTTATGCCCGCAATCTTTCTTCTCTAAAATCTTTTATCGATACTTAAATCGCTTTGAAGGAATCAAAGCCAATCCAGTACGTATCTTTAAGGGTGGCTCTATCCATCGTAAGCTTCCCTGAATTTTTAACGTTTGACCAAATGGAAACGATGTTAAATCAATTTGATTTACATGATACATATACAGAATACGCAATCGCTGTATCATCGAAGTTATGTATGCATGTGGTTTACGTGTCAGTGAATGTGCAGGTTTAAAAATATCATCCATCAATCTAGCAGAAGGCTTTTTAACAGTACTTGGTAAAGAAAGCAAAGAAAGAATGGTTCCATTCTATCCACGATGTAGACAACTCATCCAATACTATATGGATAATGCAAGAGGGACATTCATGGAGAAGGTAGAAGAACACTATTCTCTTTGTGAATCAAAAATGGTAGACCCTATCTCCGCTAAAGTATCCAACTCATCTGTCGAAAAAGCAGGGAAGACGCAAACCTTCCAATCCATATCCATCCCCATATGATACGTCATAGTTTTGCGACACATATGTTGGATAATGGTGCAGATTTACGTATCGTACAAAGAATTACTGGGTCATGAAAATCTTGGTACGACCAAATCTATACTCACGTAACACAAGATCGACTTCTGCAAAGTCGTGGATGAAAGTCACATCCACACTCTAAGAGTGCAAAGTAAGAAAGAGGTAAATATGATTACGGACTCATTTGATACGAGCGATGTATTTATTTCACCGAAAAATTATACCCACGAAGTTCAGTAACGTTAGATGTTTGTATTGGTATCTTCTCTCATAAGGTAATGAACGAACTCATCTCTTCTGGAGATTTAACAGAACTACCTATGGAAAAATGCTAGGATCTGCCAGTGGGAAACATGCGGTTTTACTGTTATAAAGACACATCTATCGGTATCTCATCAAAATGAAGTAGGTGCAGTCGGTGCTAGTGGACTCATTGAAGAAATTTCAGTAATCTTTGGTGTAAAGAAGTTTATTATCTTTGGCTCATGTGGTGCACTGGTACAAATTCCAGAAGGTGTGCATTATTCCAACGTCTGCATATCGTGATGAAGGTGTCAGTTATCACTACGCTCCAGCAAGTGATTATATTAGTATTAAAAATGCGAATGTAATTGCCAGACTATTTGATGAACTAGGTGTTGATTATATCTTCGGTAAAACATGGACAACGGATTGTTTTCTATCGTGAGACAGTCAATCAGAAAAATAAACGTGTTGAAGAAGGCTGTATCTGTGTAGAGATGGAATGTGCAGCTTTTGCGGCAGTAACAGATTTTAGAGGATAGTGAGTTATATCAGTTCCTCTCATACTGCAGATGATTCGTAAGTTAGAGGGCTCCATCGTAATCCTTGGGGATAACGAAAGTGATACGCAAGATTCCTGTATTTCGATATTGCAGTAAAACTTGCGAAGAACTTGTTATATTAGAATCTATGTGCACCCTATACTTCTATAGGGTTTTATGCTAATATCATGAATGGCATCTTTTGTACTTTTTGTCATGCAAAAGGAAGATGTACTTCTCACACAGTGAATTCATTATCCCGTGCATATGGGTTCGCTAGGAACATGCCGTATGTTGATGGTGTTCGAAACTGTGTGGAAAACAACGGAAAGGTAGGTAAATAGAAAATATGACTGTTGTTTCAATGAGGAAAATGTTAGAGAACGGCGTACACTTTGGTCATCAGACACGCAAGTGGAACCCAAAGATGAAGCAGTTCATCTACACAGCTAAGAATGGTGTATATATCATCGACTTAGCAAAGACACAGGCTAAATTAGAAGTAGCCTATGATGCTTTAAAGAAGATTGCTGAAGATGGCGGAAGATCTTTATTCGTAGGAACTAAGAAGCAAGCTCAGGCAACAATTCTTGAGAAGCATTGAAGTGGAGCTTCTACATCAACCAGAGATGGTTAGGTGGAACAATGACTAACTTCCGCACAATCCAGAAGTCAATCAAGAAGTTATTAGAGATTGAAGAAATGGAAGCAAATGGACAGTTAGCAGCTTTACACAAAGAAGGAACAAGCAGTTCTCTTTACAGAAGAAGGAAAAGACTTGAAAAACTTCCTTGGCGGTATCAAGGAATGAAGAAGTTGCCAGATGCAATCTTCGTTGTAACCCACTAGAAGAGCACAACGCAGTAGCTGAAGCACGTAAGCTAAACATCCCCTGTATTCGCTTTTAATCGATACAAAATGTCGATCCAGATTTAGTAGACTCTCAATCCTTCAAATGACGATGCAGTACGTTCTATCGAAGTTAATGGTAAGCGTAATTGCTGACGCCATCTTTAGAAGCTATGGGGTGTATTAGAAGTTGCTCACCAAGAAGATGAGACAGCTGAAGATATCACAATGAAGGTGATGTAATCATCAACGTTGAACAGCAGGCCGCTGAATATGAACGTAAGAGAAGACAGAGTTCGAAGAACGTCGCGCGCAGATGGCTCAACGTCGTGGAAACTATGGCGAACGCGCCGTATTCTCGTAGAACGCTAACGGAAACCGTCAGAGAACACGTCCAGCTGCTGAAGCAGAAGCTCACAGCACCAGCTACCGAGGAGGCTAAGTAAAATGGCAATCACAGCTGCTCAAGTAAAAGAATTGCGGAATTAACAGGCGCAGGAATGATGGACTGTAGAAGGCTCTTACAGAATGCGATGGCGATACAAAAGAAGGCTATTGACCAGCTTCGTGAAAAGGGTATTGCTAAGGCTGCTAAGAAGGAAGGCAGAGTACTGCTGAAGGCTTAGCTAACATCTTAATCGAAGGTAACAAGGCTGTTGTATTAGAGGTTAACTCTGAACAGACTTCGTTGCTAAGAAACGATCGTTTCTTAGCTTTATTAGATGAAGCTGCTAAGACAATCTTCAATAGTAACGTTAAGACAGTTGAAGAAGCTTTCTCTTCCTACAGCAAGAAGGTACATTGAATGATCTCATTCATTGCTGCAGTTGCGACTATCGGAAAAGATCACATTAAGAAGATTCGAAATCGTTGAAAAGAACGATGATGAATTATTCGGTTCTTATACACACCAGGGTGGACGTATTGTTGCTGTTACAGTTGTTAAGGGTACAGCAGATGCTCAGGTTGCTAAGAACATGGCAATGCAGGTTGCTTTCTATGAACCCAACATATGTATCACGTGATGAAATGCCACAGGAAGTTGTAGCTCATGAACGTAAAGTTCAAGAAGGAATCATGGCAAAATGATGAAAAGCCTTGCAAACAAGCCTGAAAAGGTTAAGGCTGGAATCGTTGAGGTCGTTTATCTAAGGCATTACAGGATATGTGCTTAGTTGACCAGGAATACTTCTCAGATTCTAACCTCAAGTGCGGTCAGTACTAAAGGAAAACAACGCTGAAGTTGTTAAGTTTGTTAAGTACATCGTAGGTGAAGGTATTGAAAAAGAAGCAGGATGACTTTTGCTGCTGAAGTAGCAGCAATGGCTAAGTAAGAAATTGCTCAATCAGAGAGAAACAACACAAGTTGTTCTCTATATTCACATAAATTGAAAAATACAACTTCTTATGTTGTTTTTAAGTGATAATTAACGATAGAATTTAGTTGTATACTTAATACAAAATGAGAAAATAGAAGGCTGTAGTATGTATGTAAAATGGTATCTAATACATAAACGTTTCCGTAATATTTTGTTACATAAATCAACCTTTATAAGAAAATCTTAAGATGTGTATGTTACAGTGTACATAAAATATTTTTACAAAGTAGAATATTTAGATAAATATTGTGGTACTTTATGTAGCTGTTTCTTTATCTGAAATACGTGTGTGTTTATTAAGGATTATTCCTTGTAAATATCAATTTATGAATGGAAATTAAGGATGTCCACACTCATTTTATGAAAAACAGGGGGAGGCTATATCTAAAATGAATATGAAGAAATTTCAAAGATATTTGTAATCTTGTGTGCTTTTTATAATGTTATTGAGTGTTAACTATTCTGTTAATGCGATTGATACATCCACACCCAGGTTCTACTGCAACAGAAACAATCTACACATCTACTCCTGGTAGTACACCAGCAGTAGCTACTCCGACACCAACACCACGACAACACCAAGTACAGCGATCGATCCTAATGCGAAGTTAGTCGTTAGAAGTACTTGGACTGGAAAATGATAAAACCATCTGTCATTATTCGTTTATTTGCGAATGGTGTAGAGAAAAATTAATAAAGTTCGTGACCCATACAATTATGAAAGTAAATGGCTACACAGTAGCCAGTTAAAATGCATGGCAGGTTGATTTCAATGACTTACCTAAGTATGACTCTAATGGTAAGGAAATTGAATATACTGTAAAACTCAAGATTTCTTTGAATCATATTTGTATGGTTGGAGCAATTTTTAAGTTTAAGACAGACCTAACAGGTGAGGTGATGTGGAATCAGATTTATCTTTGAAAACAAATCACTTATCGATATTGAAGTTGGAAAGATGTGGAATGAAATTCTGGTTTTCGCTATCCTCGGAACTCCTAGTCCAGCTAGTTTGAATCCAACAGAACGATTGGTAAATGCTCAAGAGCATAGTGATAGTGAACTTGATACAATCTAGCTGAACTCAGATGTTTTGGATGCTGGATGGTGATGTGCTTGCAGAGCACAAGATACTTCAGGAGATCCTGCATTAGAAGATATGTCTGCTGAAAGACAGACGTGAAGAAAATCTAAAGAAGTCTATCTAGCTGTTCCGAATGCTATTACAGTTAATCTTTTTAGCTGATGGCGTTGTTGTAGGAACAATGCAAAATTACGAAGGAAGATGGATGGACTGGATATTTCCGTGATTACCTAAGATACGATGAAAATGATGGTCATGAGATTGTTTATACAGTTGGAGGAAGTTCCTGTTCCTGGCTATAAGACAGAATATATTAATAAACTAATTAGCGGTCGTAATCACCCAATTGTAAACCGCTCTGTTATTGACATTAATGTTCAAAAGAAGTGGGAAGGTAAGATTCAAGGACCCGAAGTGTAACTATGTCGTAAATTTAAGACTGTTGAATTTGACTGAGTTTCTATAAGAATATAGTAATAGAACATGATGAAGAAGTCGCAACAGTTGAATTAAATGAAGCAAAATAATTGGAAACATACCTTCGAAGATTTATATGAATTTACTACTGTAGAAGGTGAAGATCCTGTTATCTATGAGTATTACGTAAAAGAAGCATCCAGTTGCTGGATATATACTGTAATCACTGGTAACCATAAGGATGGCTTTTTACGATTACAAATACAAATACTACTGATTTAATCGATATTCCAGTTGAAAAGAATGGGATGGAGCATTGCAGATAGCGCTAAAGGTTACATTACTAGCAAATGGTGAAGAAGTTGAAACAGTTGAATTAAATGAAGCGAACAGTTGGAAGCACTTATTTACAGGTTTACAGAAATACAACAATGATGGTTCAGAAGTTGCATATACTGTAAAAGAAGTAGGTGAAACTACTAATGTCATTGAGTTAGATGGCAAGAAGTTCAATGTAGTATATACAGGAAATACTACCGATGGCTTTACAGTTACAAATAGCCAATCATCACCTCAACTCCTACACCTACACCAACTCCACCTACAACACTCAAAGACAAGGATAATAGTCATGTGATGTCATACGCATTACTAACACTATTATCTGCATTCTTTTGTTGTGATTGTTAAGCTTCAAAGCGTATTAAATATTCAATTAGCAAATGAAAAACTCTTTACGAATAGGTAAAGAGTACTACATTAACTTGTTTTTTCTAATCGA
>BNJT01000128.1_pt1 | contig 150765 bp, 185 predicted proteins | sample 8540491 | NCBI WGS metagenome assembly BNJT01 (sample SAMD00202455, study PRJDB9452) | human saliva metagenome | host: Homo sapiens
AGGGCACACTGCCTGACAGAGCAGTGACATTAACAGATTTGTTATGGCCAATTATTAGAAATGATAAAACGGTTGAAAATAAACAGAATCTTATTTTGTCGAAGTTGATGCTATATTTCATTAATTGGAAAAAGATTTTGAAAAAGAATATTTAGAATATAAAATGTATTCAGTTATGAGTAAGTACCGCATTATACATTTTATGATATAAAAATATGCAAATGTTGTTGAAAGTCGGATGATATTAGCTATTGCAACATTGAAAGTGTTTTGAGATACGACAGAGGTTAAAATTATGTAAATTGTTAATATTGATTATACGCTTGGTTGGTTTGATGAGTATCACCTGATATTGAATTGTGTACTCAGATGTATTATAGTAAAATTGATGCTAAAACAACAACTTTTATAATTGGAGAAGCAATAGATTATTAAAAATAATTTTCACTAGCATTTAACACACATAAATGTGATAAAAATATATTCAAGAGGATATGAGGAAACAGAAGTTAGAAATGTAGAAGTTCCAGTGGAGGAAATGATGAAAATATTAATCAGGGTGTTGGTGGAAGAAGAGAACGATGCGATTGCTTGGAAACCTTCAAAATAAAAAGGTGGAAAAATATTTATAGCCCAGAAATGCCTTCGTGGAAATGTTACCAAATGCTGAAAGTGAAATTTAGATCACCTGATGAGTATATCTGTTTGCTAAAGATAATAATACTGAGAATTGACAGTTGTGTTTGAGGAATTTTTGTTCAGAACGCAAAGAATAATTTCTCAATAAAAATGGACCGAAAATATTTGGGCCCGATAAAATGTCATGATTCTTGAGGGAAAAGGCATATTCTATGATTTATGAAAAATATGGAATGTTACGCAAGAAAGCGTTTACGAAATGATAATTTGAAAAAGCTAAGGAATTTTTTTGAATAACCGGAAAGATTTTCCTGTGGTTGCAAGTGTCATGTACCAGCGGAAGGTGTTATTGCTCCTCAAAATTTGATGAAGCCGATTATGCCGTGGAATATAATGGTTGATGAGAAATTTGAAATGTTGGAAATCGGTTGTAATTGGAAGAATTTTTATTGAGTAGAGGTTTGATTTTATCATTTGCTGCACGGTAAACAATACCGTACCTAATTATTGTCAGCAAAGCGGTTCATAAAAAGATAGGGGAAGATGACAGGTTAAATAATAGGATAACGGAGTCAGTCCCAACTGTTTGTTACACAGATGCATGAAATTTTTGAAAATTTAAGTTAGATATAATGGAGCCGACTTTGAAGGGAATGCAGGCTGGTTGAATGGATTGCGGTGCGATTTTGGGCTTCATGACGAAAGCGTTTATCTGCTTGAATGCGAAGAGAATGATCCGGAAACTCAGGCGGTATTACCCTGAAAATGATCCGAGTTACCAGTAGAAAATTGAAAAAATTGGTCGAAGTTGCCACTGGAAACCGTGGGGCCAGACGGTGTCGCGTAGTAGTCAGCCGCCGGCGGGAAAAGGTTACCCAGAAAGCTATAAAAGGCGAGAAATTACAGGAGTTCTGACTTGAAGAAACCACGATAACAAAGTATTTATCTGTGAGCAAAAGTTGAAATGGAAAACTGTTGACGTAAATGGCGGAAGAGTATTGTTGTGGTTTTGGGAACACATTGGAAGGTGCTGACAAAAAAGTGCAAGGAACTTTGAAACTATAAATTTGAAGAAATTAGGGTTTAGAAAGACATTGGTGGAGATTTTAGTATGTTGAAATAAGATAAAATAATAATATGGCTGAAAAGGCTGTTGTTTAGACAGAAGTCTTGAGAGAAAATAAAAGTAACATTCAAAGATATTATCATCCTATAAATGTACTTTTTATTTTTACTGTTATTATTTTATACTGACCTCCGCTAAAAGCGAAAATTATATTAAAAATATGCTTCTTTATCCATTACTAAAAAGTTTATAATAAGTTCGTTGTTTTTTGGGTTTATATTAAAACATATTTACACTACTAATTTTCATTGTCTTTATATTTCAAAACCGGTTGCATTAATACGGGCAAAGGCAACACCAACATCGGCAATAGCCTCATTATTGTTGGCATTCAAAAAGCACCCAGAACTAGAACGACACTTATTAGCGAATGCTAAAAGCACTTTTACATACAATTGTTTTTAGTTTTTTTTGGCTATTACAGCAGTTACGATTTTATGTTCATCATTCATTATTACAAATATCGGCGTACGATGTATAAGATCACTCTCCAACACCCACGGTAATTCTAATATCGGTTTGCAAAGCAGGAGCATCATTTATTCCCCACGAACAACCTTCCCTTTTTCACTTTAGCTGAGGGGCTCAGTTAACTTTTTCTACTTGAATAGTTCATGCAAAAACTTTGTCAATTCCGAAGTTTTTGAGCAATGTTTGGGCAGTGAATCATTGTCGCTCGTAATGCATTATTACATTCCTTGGATTCCGTTTGCACGCCATTCCCTGATTGCTTTTGGAGAAATTGCCTTTATTTCACATCAGAAAATCAGAATATTCTCCGATGTATTACGTCACATCAAACGCAATGTAAATTTACAGTTCCTAAATTTTCTTTTTCAGTAAATGCTACCGTTTTCCACGATTCACTGCGCTTTAGACTCCAGCTAAAATCTCGATGGTTTATTTATGTTAGCAGCTTTATTCCAAATCCACGAAATTTCTCTCAAAATCTTTTAATGCAACTACCATCAATGTAGCAGAATTTTCCATATTCAGAAACGATAAGGACTGTGCAATAAGGATGATTTGAAAATTTTTCAATATGTGAGATATTTTACATTAGTGTTAGGATTGTGCCAAATCAAGCGTTTACTATCACCATTTATTTTACATTGTTTCCATCAACGTCAGCAACTTTAAGAAGACACATCTTTGTCAAAAGTTCCAGTCTTTATCCCACAACGACACTTTTCTACATCATTCAATTGGCTGCCCAGATACTTTGCACCTTTTACCAGAATTCTATGTTTTCGAGTTGACTGTTCAACTCAATTCCACCAAAAATCCTAATGGAATAGAGATAAATCAAAAGCACATGTGCATGTTATGGCAACAAGGAAAACATTAAGCTTTCTAGTGAAATCCAGTCTACGTAAACGTTGCACCGAAATTAATAATGGAGGGAAAATTTGCTTACACGCCATTAAGCCAGCATATTACAACCGCTGGAGTATAATATTTTTACCAAATTTTGTAATACATAAAGTTTTCTGTCTTTTGATTACTGCTTGCATTTTCCACCAAGTTACAGTATTTTGGAAACAGTTGATTCTGAAAACACTTTCTGCAACCACTTTCCGCAAGCCCTGTTTGTTTGCGGCAAATCCACTTTAGTGACATTATCCCTGCTGTTTGCTTCACGCGAAGTGATTCTCCCAGCTAGTGCAAGCGTCAGCAGTTGAATTTCGTATCATTTTCCATCACAAAGGTACTACTCCTGGTTTTACCGCATAATGTCGACGATCTTTTGATTTTCTTGAGTTTACTGTATTCCAGCATCAGTTTCTAAGATTTGCATAATCGGGACGAGGTCAACCCATTAACGCTATGATAGATTTTCTTGAATGGTCATTACCTGGCAATGCTTGAAACAGTCACGCTGATAGAATGGCATGTACAGCCACACCTTGCGATATTCCCCATAGCAGTGCCCCAACTGTAGCAACTGCACATCTGAAAAGTTTTCATCAAAAACTTGTCCCTTCAAAAGTCTTTTACAGCAGAAAGCAAACATCGCCACCGATTATGAGGCTGCGGAAATACATGCTCGTTGCAAGAGACAAACAAAGTGGACTAGCACTCCTAGTACAAATAAAATTCCGCCAATTAATATTTTCTTTCTTTATTTTACCGCAGGCATCCTCTCTCTCTCCATGAGCGTGAGAGTGGCTGTGATCATGGATATGTGCTGCAGAATGTGTGAGCGACTCATGGCCGGTGGGCATAGAAGTTTCTTTTCGGTGACATCTGTAGCCCACTCCCATCCTCAATCTTTATTCACTTCGGCTTGAATCAAATCAGCCAGTCATCCTGTGAAAAATTCTCAGACTCTACTACACACACTTTTCCCAAGAAAATCAACAGTAAGCCGCTTACTTTTTCCAGCATGGACATTCTACGTTCAATCTTAGCGTGCTACATGTTAGGGCAGTCTGGCACCCTTCAATAAATAACGTGCATTCATTAGTTTTTCCTTGAGCCTCAACCTCCAAAAGCTTTTTATTTATCAATTTTCAAGATCATTTTAACATGAGCACCTGGTCTACATATAGTTTACTATATTTAATATTTATTGTCAACACTATCGTAGAATTAGCGGTATACTAAATCTATTATACTCATGTAACACATCAATATTAACTGATTAGAGAATAATATCAGATATGTGTGATAGTAATTTATTGAATTTCATTAATAAGATTATATTATGATGCTTAATTTCTAAAATAATTTATTATTGTAAAATATTCAAATACAAAGCAGGAGATGCTAAAAATGAAAATGCTGTTTTATGTGCAAATCTCGGATCAGAGAAAACTGTGTTATCTAGGAAAATGTCACGTTTATACTGCAAGCTATGCTAGTAAGTGCACTCTCTTTTGGGAGCATAAGAGTAGGAACACGTCAAAAGGGGCTTTCAAAGAGTTGAGCATATTATAGCCAGGCTTAAAGATGTTGCATGAGTGATATAACAACGCTTAAAATATCAAATGGAATTCCGCGACTGCCAGGAAAAGGAGTTGAAAGTGGAGTGGCAGTTCTCTATTTGGATGGGGAAAATTATTGGATTGGTCCACTATATGGTAAAAATCATGGAAAAGTTTGGCCTGTATGCAGGATACGGACACCATCATTGATGTTGGTGCAATGGGAAAAATGGGGAAAAGATGGTGAATCCAAAATTATTATGAAGATGGACAACCAATGAATATACCAAATATTTAAAACGCGTGCTTTGACTTTTCGCTAAAGTATATAAATCAAGATGGAGTATTAAATCCACATATACTCAAACTTCAGGAAAATAGAGGTATAATGGAAATTCAACGAAAAGAAGCAAACAGAGACAACAATGAAAAAGTTGAAGTAACACAAAGGAAATAAATAGAATCGTCTCGTCTCATTATACATTTATTAGAGATGGTAAATTTGAAGTTTTTGATACAAGGACGACTTTTAGAAGAAGGAACTATAGAGCTGATGAAGCTACCAAAGTTCGTAACAAAAATTGATAAGTTTTTAGAGTTTATTGCACTATAGGAATAGCACTCTAAAGGCGTAAAATGTCGACGATAGGGACTACTGAGGCACTGAAGGAATTCAAATCTCAAAGGGACTAACAGAAGAACACTATAAGGAACAAGTAAAACTGGAAGCAAATCTGTTCTTCGTTGGGAATGGTTATCCTCAGTAGTATATATTTGAAGGAGAGAGCCTGCTCAAGCACTTTCTATGTAAACTCTACATTTATTAAAGATGTCTAAAGATATTAGTATTCATATACTGAACTTAACGAACAAAGATTTTTATTACAAAAATATTTCGGGTACAAACTAGCTGCAAAGTTCCTCTGGAAAAAGTTCATGTGAGTTTTAGAAGGATTGCCAACAAAGAGTCAAAAAGCGTGATGAGAATTTTGAAAAACTCATACACTATAGTAGTACAATAGAAAAGAATTAAATGTATAAAATATTTTGACAGCGAATGATTTTCGATGATTGCCTTTAGGAGCATTATTATCATTTGGGCGTTACGCTTTCTCAAAAACATAAAAGTACAAGCGAAGTTACTGTAAAAATTTCGCGCAAATCTGGTGATAGCGGAAGTGGTTCAGGTAGAAACAAATGAGGCGCAGCCGATACAACATAAGCACAGGCTAATATTAACGATTATTAGCTGAGAGTCGGTTGCTGACAGCACTGTCTTTTACGATTTCATATCAAAATTTAGATTTAGATATTGCTATCACATTTAAAGGCATAGTGATTATAAGAGTCATTTCGAGAGTCAAGCAAATATTTGTTACAATTGGGTATGGGTTTAATGAAAATAATAACTTTAGCGGGAAAAGATGGCATTAGAAAGGTATTCGCGAGGAGGACTTGAAAATTAAGTAGAGAGCTGAGCTGTATTGGCACAGGCTATTAGGGATGCGATGTCTCTGAGTTAGCAATCGCGACATAATCTGGGACGACTGAGAACAGTTGAGTTAATAATTGCGTTACACAAGAAGCCAGCGTCTAATTGACACCTGTTGACCAGGCTTTGTGTCGACGTTTCACACCAATGTTATCCGCATAAAATTATTGACTGGGAGAAAATTTGGATTTTTAGATTTGATAGATATTCGAAGATTTCGCTATACCAATCAAGATGAAAGCGAACGATATTTCTTTAAAATCGGACATACTGACCTCTGTGAGTTTAGCGACTGGACTCTAAAGGAGAGATTTACGTGGTGTAAAAGAAAATATAATTGGTAAATTATGGGGATGGTTCTCTTAGTGTGGTGAAGCATTTTGAAGGACTTAATGTAGCTTGAGACTTAGTACAACATGATTATTATTGCAATGACAATGATATGTCGATTGCTGAAAAATCATGGAGGGCTTTACAAAAATTTAAGAGAATTAGAGAAAGTAATCGACAGGCTCAAAATAATTATTTTAAATCATTAGGACTTGACCATATTTTATGTGGATAAAGGAAAATGACTTGGAAGCTTTGATAGAAGTTTTTGAGAAAGTAAAAGATATTGAACGATCCAACAGTTGTTCACGTGCATACTCAGAGGAAAAGGACTGCTTTACTGCTGAAAAGGATAAAGGGAAACTTGGCACTATCGGAATGCCTTTTTGATCCTGAAACAGGAGAAAAACGTAATTCTTATTCTGGTGGATTGAGTAATGATACTGCTGAATTTTTGATGGATAAAATGGAAAGATTCGACAGTGGCTATGTAGCAACTCCGGAACACCAACCCGTTTCTAGATTTTACAAGGGATAGAAGAGAAAAATTTTCAAAAACAGTTTATTGATGTCGGAATTGCAGAGGAACAGGCTGTAGCATGATTTCTGAATGGCTAAAAATGGTGGAAAACCAATATATGGAGTTTAGCACATTTGTATTCAAAGAACTTACGATCAGCTTTCTCAAGATTTGGCAGCATAAATAATAATCCAGCTACCATTCTTATTTTCGGCGGAGGACTAGGTGGAATGAGTGATGTTACCCATTTATGCTGGTTTGATATCTCATTAGTGTCAAATATTCCGAACATCGTAGTTTCTAGCTCAACAAGCAGAAAGAAGAATGATTGCACTGCACGTAACTGGTCAATTGAATACAAAGGGCATCCAGTTGCAATAAGAGTGCCTTCTCAATTGTCAGAAGATACAGGAAAATGTACAAAAGATTTTTAGCGACTTAAACAAATATCTTGTTACTGAAAAAGGAAAAAGATAGTAATCACCAGGGCTAGAGTAACACTTTACAAATTAGGAAAAGAAGTAAAAGAACTTTTTAAAAAGAAAATGGAATTGATGCAACATTAATCTAATCCAAGATATGCTTCAGATTGACGAAATGATTGCTAAACGAATTAAAAAGCAGAACATAAATTGGTTGCTACACTAGAAGATGGTGTAATAGATGGCGGATTTGGAGATTGCAAGATTTTATGGATACTTCTGGATGTACAAAAGTATTAAGTTACGGTCAAAAGGAATTTACCATTGTGATGGTTCAGATGCTTAAAATGGCCGTAGGAGTCACGCAAAAAGACACAGGATATTTTAGACATTAAATACTGGTTAACAAAATCGAACCAACTTAGTAAATAAGGGAGCGCTTATATTTTTCTTTTGCCTTTCAAAATCAAATTACGAGCAAAGAAATTTGATATACTATTTTGATAAACATAAGATAATAAAACAACAAACACGTGGTCGATTTTTTGAGAAATATATAAGTTTTCTTTTAAAGTTTATTTAAAAATTAATCATAATATTTTTAAAATAATGTAGTAAGTATGAAATGAAACAAAGACAGCCACCTTTGAATAGCACAAACAAAAGTAAAAGGATAGTGGAATATATGATAAACAAAAACTCACAGAAAGCTTGATACGGGTGTCCTGGCGGCAGCACCATTCGACAAAGCCAACAGACAAAGCCGTCTGGCCTGGAGGTTATTCATAATTATGAATTTTTTAAAAGGAAATGACGTAGATTATGCAAAAACGGAGAAAAATTAGACTTTCCTTGATGCGGCGAATGGCGCAAATTTGGCTGGAAATTATAAGATAGAATATACCCGCTGATGGGCATGCAAAGGTTTGCGGTCATTTATAACCTATTACGACGCCCATGCTACCGGTAAAAAAAGTTCTTTCTTTATGTTGTACCCGGAAACCCGTGACGGACAGAGAGCACGCGTCCATCTGTGAAGTCAGAAGATGGACCGCAAACCGGTTAACTTATTGAACAATTAAAAACAATGTTGTAAAATAGCTGAATGCATCCAGAAGATGAAAGATTGCCAATAACTCCAGAAGTATGCGTATTTTTTCGTATCATCTTTTAGGAAACCGTCGGAAAACTTGATTCTGCCACAAATTATTTTTGGCTTTTTCCAAATTATCTCCAATAGCGTGCAGGCTCAAAAATAAAAATATATGAAAATTGAGGTCATCAGTTGAGGGTACTTGTGATTGCTGCAAAATTAATCCCAAATGTACTGATGATGTGATGTTCTCGATTAATCCCCAAAATTTTAAACGATATTAAGATAAAAGGACTTGTATTGCGAACTACGGAAGTAAATACCACAAAATGGCAGAATTTCAGAAACCATAAAATATGCACGATATGGGAGTTATAATTTTGCACAACTCAACGCATAGTGGAATGGGACTTATGAGTCAAATGCCATACTTACGGAACTAGGTGTTGTAATGCGACACGATGACACCAGAAATGAATACAAAAATTATGCCCTTTAGTGGAAATATGATTGAAAAAGAAGGAAAGATTGGTTGAAATGTTGCGTGAGAACTTTACAAAAATAGTTTGTTAATAAATCCTAAAATACCCTTAAATGCGGATCTGCTATTAATATCATATGGTAAAATTAAAACAGAATGCAAAGATTTATAATAGAATAGTTATAACAAAATAATTTGTTGAACATACTTTATTAAATATTAAAAAATATGGGGTCAAAGAATACTATTTTTACAGAAAGGTGGGAAGAAGGCTGAGCAGTACTTAAGACGGCTTTGATGTTGATAGCGGTATTTGTACAACGCAGCAGCACAGTTGTGACCGGCAGCTAAGAGTAACATAGCCTTTAAACAGCGTTGGAGTGCTTGTGCGGCAGTTTGTCCCGGGGCTTAGTTTTTTTGCAACCCTGCCAGAAAAGCCTGAACCCAGACTACAGGCAAAAGAAAGGAGAAAGAAAGAAAAACAGAACAAGCAAATTAATGGAAAAAGAAATTCAAGAAAAAACTATATTCAAAGGACTTTTACTAAAAAGTGGAAAATACAGAAGTATTTGAAAAACATTTCAATTTAATGCCTGAAGGACTGAATTTGAAGAGTGAAGGAGCCAATGGAAACAGAGCTGAAATATGCTATCGTTTTATATGATAAGAAAAGAAAAAGCCTAAAAATTACATTTGAAAGCTAATTTTGAAAAGATAGCAACAATGGAAAGATGATAATCAAGAGGACCATCTAGGAAACAGCAGAGTGAAGAGCATATTGATAAGCAACAAAATATTACAGAAAGAAATTGGCAGAATATCCGTTGATGAACACATATAAAAATAATTTGAAAGAGTACATGCAAGGGGAAAAGCTTGACATATCAAATCATCAGAAAAATAAGTAGACACACTATAAAAATCACTGAAAAAAATAAAATACTCTTGGGAAGTTCGTGTTAAGACAATCCTATGCAAAATATTAAAAGAAGGGGTTTATATCATAGGTAAGATATGACATCAAAGATAAGGAAGAATTTGTGTGCCTCGATAGAAAGGTGTGTAAAATTTCACAACACCTGACTTTCTTTTGAGGAAAATCTCGCATTTATAACATAGTTTTTTATTTTTCACCAATTCATTTTTTCGCTTTCTTTCTTCAACGAGATTATCATAGGAAAAATTCAGTTCTTTCCAAGCCACATAATTGGGTAATTATTATTTAATTTTACGATAGATTGGCAATCCATATCCAGTTTTCAAATCAGCTCAAATGATAATTAAAATAGCTTTCTCGTTTTAATAGCTTTTAGCATTTTCATCAGCATTAGAACAGAATTTATTTTCCAAATTTTTCCTTTTCTCCACTTATTTCATCGACCGTTTGGTATTTTTAAGAGCCATCAAAAACCCCTGCTTGTATTTTTTTTTATTTCTACGGCATTCATCTGCTGGATTTTGACTGGTTAGTTTAAATTATTTCGATCTCTTCATTTGCAGTGTGAAGCGCATCCACACATGTCTCGCGGTGAATTTATTGTTAATGGTGCGAGTATTGGTCACAATTTTTAATCATTTTTTCTCCTTCAAACTTAAAAAGATAAGAATTTAATAAAGTATAACCTCATTTACTTACCTTCAAGATTTAGTTAAAAAATGAAATAGAGCTTAAAAGCAAATTTGATACTTGGTTTTTACAAATCCCTGAGATAATAAAAAGTTAACAACAAGGTTTTAGAAACAATCAATTTTAAAAGTTTTTAAACAATAAAGTTAGGTATGAAATGAGAATAGCTAGAGGATAAAATGGAAAAAATTGATACGGAGAAGACAAAATGGATAATTAATAAGAGATTTTGAGAATACAAAGCAGCTTTGGATACATAAGCTTTTTGTAGAATATGATGGACAGAAATTTGAATCTTTGATGAAAACTCAATAAGAGTGTTAAATCAATTCAGAAAAAGAAAAAATAAATCAAGACGGAAGGTATTCGCAGGTTGAAGGACCGATGTTAATGAGTGCAAAAGAAAAATATTCAGAGTATAAAATTCAAAAGATACTGACGCCAAACAAAATTTGAACAGAAGGGTCCATTGCAAATAGTGAGTAACATTACCATTCCTTGAATTTCCACAATGATTGAAAAAAAGATATTAGTATTATGAATATCCAAAAACTTAGAAAACGATGAAGAGAGAATAAATCAAATTTAAAGTGTCAGAAAAAAGGATTTTTGGTGAGTTTGCCTCTCGAAAAGGGAAAATTAAAAATCATGGTCAGCAGAAAAATTTTATGAAATATGAAAATGGTGTTATATATTTTTATGGGAGATGATTTTGCCATTGCGGTGCGTTATCACGGATTAAGAGTTAATTTATTTTTAACAATAAAGTTTGATATTGAAAAGTTAAATGATGGAATTGAAAATAGAAAGGGGATAAAAGATAAACCACTTGATGGGAAATATTGAGATCATGAAAGTTGACTTTTCAGAGAAATTGGAAAATCAGTTTTTGATGTGAAAATATTGAATTACACTTGAAAACAGAAAATAGTATGTTTAACAAGAAATTCTGAAATAAATTAGACAATTTGAAAATAAAAAATATTGACGAATAATAAAATGAAAAATTCAAAAAATAACTATTTACTGTGTATTTTTCGTTGAAAAGAAAGATAAAGGGTTGGGAAAAGAGGGAAGAATATTAGAAAGTTAAAGAGATTTTTGGGGATATAGTTGTAGAAGAGATTTGAAAAATTGAAAATATTTATAGATTATGTAGAAATTTATTGTTTTTTAAAAAGTTTTTTAGATACCGTTTACAAAAAAATATTGAATGATGAAATTTGATAGCAGATATTTAACATATCTTCGTCGCGGAAATGTAGAAAATAAGAAAACCAAGATTAGAAAGAGTGGGAAATGTATATAATTAGAAAAGCAATGAAGAATGCAAACCAAAAATTAACAGGGCTTATGAATGAGGCTTTGAAGAAATTGACAGAAAAAAGAAAAGAAAATATTTTTGGAATGTCTGATTACGATAAGTTTACCTTCAGGTTATAAAAAGATAAAAACAGAACTAAAAATAATGAAAAATATTTAAAATTGGCATCTCTACACGACTGTGGAAAGAAAATGTCGATTGTAACGAGAGTTTTGCATACCAGATTTAAAACGCAAAGTTGCAAAATCATGCAACAAAGAAGTTTTGAAAGCCAAAGTAGATGAGTAGTGGCGGTTTGGCGAAAATCATCATAATAGAGGTGTTATTCGCGGAGATGAATATTTTTTCAGAAATGTGAGTTAAGAAATTTATGCAATTTTTAGAAAAGAGGATGGCGGAAGACGTTATGTACGACATTGAGGAGAATATTTTTGTTGCGAAAAGAAATATAGTGGATTCACTCAAATCGGCAAATCTGGAAGGAATAGACTTATCCTCGACAGAACGATTTTTCAGAAGGAGTTCGTCATGAAAAGTTATGATATAACGCCATTGTTAATTTAAAACATCTGAGGGGATTTTATTTGGAAAATATATCATCTCTTGATTTAAACCATATTTGCAAAATTAATCAGCTCATTGGAGAGGCAAATGTAAACTTTTCCAGGACAATTCAGATTTCGATGGGCATGGGTGGGAACAGATTGGTGCTCGAAATTCAGATAAGGAAAACGTGAATGATAATTTGAATAAAATTGGAAAGTGAAAATCCTGCAACGGAAAAGCACTAAGTTTAATGTTATGTTTTGCTCAGCTTTTTTATGATGGAACAGTGAATAGTTACGATGACAGCAAATCAAGTGATGATTCAAAATGGTGTTGGAATTGCTTGCACCGATAAAACAGCAGAGTAATTTTGAACTGCTTGTCAAATTCTTACGCAGAAACTAATGACAGTGCAATGGCGAATTGATTTACACCGCCGTATTGGACGGGCTATAATTTTAAAAAGTAGAATAAATTTTGAAATAAAATTATAAAAAGAAAGAAAATAGATAATAAGTGAATGAAAAATATGAAGTTGAAAATGAATTTGAAGATGAAATAGATGTTGAAAATAGAAAATATGAAAAATATTGTTATTGAGCGGAAGAGGCAGGAGCAGATTGATAAATTTTTGTCAGGAAAGGCTGGAGTTGACACCGGACACTGCATCAACAGCTATAAAAGATGAAAATATTTCAAAATGAAAAAAAGACAAAAGCCTGGCTAAAATTAGAAGAAAATGATACGATAAAAGTTGTAATTCCAGAACTGGAAACTGTTGAAATTAAACCGAAAACACCGATATTGGAAATAATTTATGAAGATAATGATTTAGCAGTACACAAAAAGTTGAATTGTTGTACATCCCGCAAATGGGCATTATTCAACGCTTGTAAAATGCAATTTGTATCACACCGGGCATTTGTCGAATAATTGAAACCGTCCCATTGTGCACAGGCGATAAGCATCAATAAGCGGATCTTTAATAACGCCGTACGACAGTCTAAAATTGTCACCAACAACAAGCCACGATAAACTGTAAAAAACTTATCTTGCAATTTTTAAAAGGAAAACTAAACCAGAAAAGTGGAAGAAGAATTGTACCGTCAAATCGGCTGCAGGATAAAAACTATTGACAGGAAATAGTAATATCGACCGTATAATGACTTAAATTCAGGAAAATGTACCACGTGAATTACGAAGTAATTTCACAGACGGAAAATTTACGCTTTTGTTAAATTATGTTGAAACCGGAAGAACTCACCACAAGAGTTCAGCGATATGAAACACGGTTCAATGAAAGGACAGCGGCAGAACAGACACCGAAAACGCCAAATGCCTATGCTCACAAACTGAACAACATCCAATACAGAATAGCAAACAATTTATTGCAAAATCATCGAAGATTAAGAAGGCATTGAAAACAAAGCTGAATTAAATGCATTTTTTTAAATATTATTCACTAAATGAATAATTATGAAGTTAAATTAAAATGTTAGTTATTAGTATTAGATAAATTATCACATAAGCAAAATTTTGTTAAGAAAGAAAAACTAATAAAACACACTATCATACCAAACTTTTTAGAAATAGGAATAAATTTTATGGTCTTCATCTAATACAGCGGTTTTTATTTCGTAGGATTGCTCACATTGCCGTAAAACCTTATCTCAGCAGTGCGCGTGTTTATCCTGATAATCAAATATTTACAAGATTGCCGCAGGATATTGATTTTTCAGACCACAAAACCTCACATGTTCGCATGTCAAAAAAAGCACAGAAAAATGTCTGACGGATAGTTTTAGTAGACTCTGTTTAAAAATATGAAAATTATATCTTGAAATTTCTGATATTAGTTTATACTTTATTGGAAAAGTTTTTGTAAATCATTATTTAAATGGTATCGGATTTTTAGTTAGAAATATTGTAAAAGTAAAGGAATATGCTATGATAAAAAATGATTGTTGGAATTTGGACTAAAATATAATAGTTGTTGGGTTGAGAGGCTGGTATTCTTGGTACCATTGTGGCTGGAGCTGCGTGATTCTGATTTTCCAGAGGAATTGCAGGAGATTAATGACGCTCAGTTGGACTGAGGAGGGAAGAGTTATTTATTGAGATCGATAGAAAAGTGTATCGTGGGAATCGGAATTGCTTCAGAAAAAGAAATTGATGAGTGAATATTTTGACGCAACATATCTGAAGCATTAAAATGCGCGTATGATCAAGTGCGCTAGAAAAATCATGCATTGATACTGAGTTCCTGAGCTGATGGTAATCATTTTGACCTCGTGAGTATGAAGGAGAGCAAGTGAATATGCCGTGAGGAGGGAGCAAGTCGTTAGCTATGCCGACAGCTTCGATTAGTCAAAGATTACAAGAGACAGAATGCTTTGTGAAGATTGCAAAGGAATTTCCTGAGTATGAGTGAGAAACATCAGCGAGGCGGAACCAAGAAACATAGGGAAATTTTGCTTGAAAAGCTTGCAGATATCAGGAAGACGTTTTGAAGAAAATATTTTGGTGGAGTGGGAGAGAAAGTGAGATTTTTATTTATTTAGCAGAATGAAGGGACGCCAAAATGACTGAGAGTATGGAAGATGAAGGAGAAAAGATGCGGATTGAGATAGTAGATGACAATTATTAGGTTTTCTATATAATATTAGTGACGATGTTTTAAATTGTTTCGCAAAGAAAAGGCGACAGTCAGTTGCAGCAAACACTTTGGTGATAACGGTCAAATTATCTTGACGAATTTGCAGAAGGTGAAAATATAGAAGATGTTAGTGAGTGAAATTATTTACAGAGCTGTGGTGTGCTCAAACAAAAGAATGGCTGACAGAAAAGTTTCTTTATCCCAAAATAAATGTAAAGGAAATTTTATACTAGGCATGGTCCCAGTAGCTACGTGTCCGACGAAAGTGCAGACTAGATGATGAAATTCCTTTGGAAATAGTTCAGAGTTAGTTGATAGAACCATGAGAGACATCGTATGGAAAGTAATTTAAATCAAGTAAGCTGTGGACAGCGTAAGTTAGATTGATCAAATTGCAGGAAATTAATAATGAAATTATATGAAAAACAAGCACATTAAATTTTAGAAAATCAGAAAAATCGGTATGGAATATTTAGAGATAATTTTAAAGTCATAAATTTTAGCAGGAGGTGGGAGAATTTAGCGATTTAGAGATGTTTGATTAAATGAGAAGATGAAAAGGTTTTATATGAAAATTATTTAATGGAGAAGCTGTGGACGACGAGATGAGGACTGCATGATACGCATTACATAGAGAGAGTATAATGAAGCATGGAACGTCACTTTGCTTAGAATGATGTAAAGATTTCTATGGAAGGATATTAGTAAGGAAAATAACATAGGTGAAAGTTTAGGAAGTGGATAGGGTAGTTGATAGCTGTACAGCCCTTCCAAATTCGTACACATGGTAAGAGCTATGGTGAAAAACATATAAATTCATATCTCTTTGGCTGTGAAATTCTTCTTTACTGATCTCAGAAATTTTACTAGTTGAGTTTGAGAAATGAGTGCGACGTAAGAAAAAGATAGTGCTTTTTGAAAGGCGAACTTTTCGTTTGAATATATATAGAAAATACGCTTTTGAAACGAGAATCAGGAATTTAGTATGAAAATGATGAAAGAATAGCATTTCTACACTTTTCACAATGGTTTTATGTTGAGATATTGATAATAGCGGAAACTGGATGTTTACTGATTCATTGATTGAAAAGATACAAAGGAATTTTTGTAGAAATGATTTATAAATTGTATAAAATGTAATATGATAAGATTTGTGGATGGCGAGAATCCAATAAAGATTATTGGTTGGGAATGATTTAGATAATCTAGAAGATTTTTGGTGTGACAATCAGAAGATTTTTGTAATTTGTTAGCCAGTAGATATAAATATAGAAAAAGTGATGTAGGATATCAGCCTTGGATTTATCCTGTTGGAAAATATCAAGAAATTATTAGAAAATATGAAAGAGAATGATTATATTTCATTTGATATAGACGAGAGCAGTGCGAGATGCAAAATTAAAAATTTTAAAATAAATGAAAAGAGATTTTATAAATGAAAATTGATATTTAAAGAAAAGTGGATTAGAGCGAAAGATGAGGATTAAAAATCAAATAATAGAAGAAATTTTCCAGTCTTGAAAATATGAAAAATTGGTATCATATAATATAAAATTAAAAGAATAAATATAGATATTTGTGATACAATATGTGATAATGGATGTGAGCGATGAAATAGATATAGGAAATTGGGTTTAAGCATGAGAATGGCGAAGGAATATTTGATTTTTGGCAAGAGCTTACGTTTGTTGAGAGTAATTTTTCATACCCAGGTGTGAGGAGATTGACCTGATGAAAAAGAAGAGTCAGACGCTGGTGTTTGTGGAGGTCAAATATCGGAAGAATGAGTGGATCAAGGATTGAGATGGTGACGGAGGAGAAGCTGTGAGGATTCTTTTGCAAGTTCTGAAATTTATCTTTTTAAAAAAGGAATGGGATAAAAATCGTAAGGTATGATATTGTTGGAGTAAGTCGTAGCTCTAGCAGTATTGAGTGGTTAAAAATGCGTTTTGAGAAGTACTGTATGAGAAAATGATGAGAAATGCTGCAAAAGTGTGGAGAAGAAATGTTTGAAATGAAAAAGGTGGCAATTCCACAAAAAGTTGCTGGAACACAGATTGCCAGTGACATATCTTTTATTTGAAAATATGTAAAATTGTGGATATACGAGATGTACTCAGCAAAATAGTCTCAAAAAGGTTGAGGATCCTGTTGAAGGATATTAAATAAAGGAAATAATATTAATTTTAAAGGAATTACTTTAGAAACCAGGACATAATTTCAGGTGGAATTAGTTGAGTACGATATTGTATCGAAGGATACGAAAAATATTCTGCAAAAGTCTGAAAAATTGTGGAAATTAAAATAATATTTATTATGTGGGACTACAATAAGGAGTTAAGAGGTTAATTTGTTCTTATAAATATAATCATAGAAAAACTATGGCAAAGTTGATTGCTGAATTGATAAAAGGAAAGACTATTATGTCTCGAAACGAAAAGATAGATATTGTCGTGAGTGTGCCTGTCAGCAGAAAGAAAAAAGAATGAAAGAGGGTATAATCAGGTTGATGAGATTTTGAACCGTCTGAAAGAATGTATCTTCGGATTGAGAGAATAAAAATACATGGCTGAAATTTTGGACGAAGAAGAAAAGAAACAGGAATATTGAGGGGAGCTTTTAGAATTTCTCAGAATATGTTTGAGCAATATTTTGATACTTGATGATATTGTAACTAGAGTAGCTTAGGAAATACATAGTATTTTAAGACAATTTGATAATAGAAATATGGTCATTATAAAAATTATCGCTGTCTGGTCACTACTTAGGAGATTAAGGCAGAGAGGAGAAATATGAGTTTAAATTAAAAATGAAAAGTTTTACTGCTTTTTGGTAAGCTCGAGTTGTTTCGTTTTCAGCACAAAATGAAAAGTTTGCAAGCGGATATTAAAAATAATGATGTGATTAATCTAGGTGACTATTTAATCAGTGCAGTAAAGATAAGAGTAGACAGGAAAGCAGTGAAAATGATGGGAATAATGAAACAGAAGAAAATACAACAGAATTATTAAAATATAGCCAAAGAATGACGGAGTGATTGATTTAAATTTTTAGTTCATACATTCAGCCAGGGTGCACTGGAACTAATGTAAAAATTATGCTACGAACGAAAAATAATGATGTTTTATTCTGCCGAAGTTGTCTACAGTGGCGGATGATGCGGAATTGGAATAGTGGTATGAAATTTTATGTTGAAATTCCGAGCAATGTGTCAGGTTATTATTTTGTATTGATGATGACAAGACAAAGTATTATATGGGAAGAAATATTACATCGCAAATGTAGAGAAAATTTGAATATTCACGTTCTACAAAAGCTACAACGATTCCAGAATGGGCAGAGGCTCAGTTGGATATCAGATTTATATTGATTCGTTTAGAAATGGCGATGGGATAATGATGCGATTTTTAATGAATTTGGGACAGATGACTTTTCAGAGCCACTGAGAAATTCGTTCAGGAACACTCTAAGAAAAGACTTAGTGCGGCATATTGGGGTGGAAATGAAAACCGCAGTTTTCTTTTGAATGAATGGAACAGTAACTATGAGGAAAAACGAATGGAAGAAAATACGTTAAATGATGTACAGAACTATACACGTTACTATGGTGGAGATTTATAGAATAATTGATAAATTAGATCTATAAAAATCTTGTGTAGAATACGCATTTATCATCACCATTTTATCAAGCTTTCAAACCATAAATATGACACAATCTACTTTCAATCATATGGATCCGTATTTTGGCTGCATTGAGCATGACTTGGAACATCAAGGTGGCTTGATATGAGGCAAAAGTCCATATCAACAATGGGGATAAGGAATTAAACTTGCGTTTTTTAATCCCGGAACGGATACTGCTTGATGAGGATTGCATTAATGTAAAAAGCTGGATTTGGCAGATTCTGACGGTCAGTTGGCAAGCCTCGTAAAGAGGCTCTAGAAAAGGTCTAGTAGTGCTGGAAGTAGCTCCTCAACATCACAGATTTTTGCTAGAAATACAAAGAATTTTCTAACTGGTAGTTTAAAGGATACTGTACTTGACTTATCCGCAAGTTAGAAATTATATTGAAAATGCAATGATGGATTTTAGGCCCGATGAGACTTTTAAGAAAGATGTGTACTGACGGAATTGACGGAATAAAGCATGTACGACAACGAGAATAAAGAATATCTTGCACAAATACAGAAAATTTGAAAAATATAAACCTGACTGCTAATTACAGGAGAGAGTTTCAACAGTATTACAAAAAGATGTTGATGAGATGGGAGTGATCAGTGGGCAGATTATAATATTGTCAATAATATTATAAAAATATACTGTGAATACTAATCCAAATTACCTGAATCAAATCTGTAAATTTGCAACAAAATTAAATGAAATTTACAACAGATATTCGCAATCGTTTTAATATGACACAAGTTTTTATTGGGTCGCTTGATACCAGATAGAATCTTAGCGGAATGATAAAATCCGAATAGAGTTTATGATAGAAATAATCGTCGGATCAAGGGATACTTGAATATCGTCCCTGATTTAGAGTGACGGAACAGCTGTAAGTAAGCTGAAAAGAGTCGTTGCAATGCAAATGATGTCGCCTACACCAGTTATCTACTACGGTGATGAAAGAGTGGGAGAGCCTTCACACGAAAATGAAAGCCTATGTGTGGGAAGATTACGCGCCATACAGACCCTGAAACAGATAACATAAGCAAATATAAGACAGACTTGAAGTTTTCCTAGTGTTGTGAAGTAAACGAGTGCAAAAATGGATTTCATGTCCTGTAAACAGCAATGCAGATACAGAAAACCATTATAAAGCGTGCTAAAAAGTCAGAAAAGGAACATAAAAATTGTTTAAAAAGCGGAAATTAAGAATCCTTGAAGTCTGCAGCGATCCAAAACGCAAGGTCGTATTGATTCGAAATATCTGCTTATTTAGCAGATCAGGAACAGACGTGCTAAAGTTGTACCAAGGACGTGATTTTACGCCAGCAAAGACCAAATACAGACTTTATTTCCTGTGAAATTTCAGCTGGAAATGAATCAATGATAATTGTAGTAAATAACGGAGCAGACGAATATCCATTATCATTGCAGGTACCAAAAGGTGCTGGATTTTATCGAAATCAGCTGAATTTAAAAAGAGATTACGCAATTTCTGATAAAAATTCAAATTAACGTAAAAACCCATGAAGTTAAGGTTTTCATATAGTAACGCAATATGTTTTGATCTAGTTTTAGATGCAAAATAAAGATTAATAAATAATCTGAAACCCTTTCAGTAACTTAATAGTAGAGATATGAGGACTTTTGTTTCCCCAAGTTTTGAGTAAAAGTAGTGAAAAGGAGAAAATAGTGAGTATATCACTAAATATGAAGTTGGAAATAGATGCTTTTATTATTTATATTTTGGACAGTTATATTTTGACATTTTATTACCTAAAAATTAACCCTAATGTATTGTTTCTGGCTTTTATGAATCTTTTTACATAGAATCATAGTAATAATAGAATTGTTGAATAGGTTATGTAATAGATGTTAATTTATGATTACCAAAAATCTTTTTGTGTTTGTTAGATGAAAAATTAGAAGTTTATACGACATATTGATAAAAGTAAGTCAGGAATATACAGTATCTAAAAGGCTTTTGTATAAGGATTTTTATGCTAATAATTTATCGGTGAGCTTATTTTTTGAGATAAATGAATTTGAAAAAGCTATTTTTACTTTAAATCTTTAAATACAAAAGTAAAAAGGATATTATAGAAAAAGATCCAGTTTTATATTATTACAATTATATTTAACGTTTTACTTTAAGTCAAATAAAAAGAAGACCCGAAAGACATGTATAATAAAATTTGAACAAAAATAATTTGAAATTAGTATCAAAAAGAAATGTTAGAATTATTAGACTAATTTATATGAAAAGATGATTAAATTTTTAAATGTGTTCAAACCTATTATCACAAAAATTAGTAAAAGACCTGAAATGCATTTGTAAATAGGCTGGTTAGCAGAGTATAATGATAATAATATTGAAAAAGCAGTTGGATATTATAAATATGTATCTGAAAATGAAAAAGATTTATGTTTTAGTATCAGATGATAAATTAATAGAGTTAAAATAATATAAATATAATAAACTTTTTCAATTTCAGAGACGTAATTAATAAACAAAGAAATACAGGTATTGGTGTTGATATAATATAATGTGAGAAAATTATAGGAGTAAAGATGATTTCATTTAAATACAACATAGGTAAATTAGAAGTTGTTACTGGAAGATAGTTTTTCAGGAAAAAGTGAGGAACTTATAAGAAGGCTTAGGCGTGCAGAGTATGCAAAGCAGAAAATTGTGCATTTAAGCATTCAATTGATAATAGATATGGAGAAGACGGAGTATCTCTGATGGGAATGATAGTTTTAGAGCTTATCCCGTAGTGATGTTTCTCAAATGGGAAAATTATGGAGTGATGCTGAAGTAATTGGTGCTGATGAAGTTCAGTTTTGGGGAAAAAGTTGTTGAGTTTTGCAAAAATATGTGGAATATGGAAAAAGAGTGATTGTCGCAGGGCTTGATATAGAGCTTTAGGCGGACCTGACGAGCCAGTGCCAGAACTTGTGAGCACTGCTGATCAGGTGGATAAGCTTCACCACGCAGTTTTGCGAAAGCCTGCTTGCGCGAGCCAGCGTCTTATCAATGGGGAACCTGCTGTACTGACGATCCGCTGGTTATGGTTGGTGCAAATGTATTATGAGCAAGATGCTGAAGGCATCACATTGTAAGGCATAGAACTGATAAAAAGGAAAAATATATTTTATAGTCGGAACGAAATTAACGTTGGAGTTTGTTGATGTATGAAGAGCTACTGTTTGAAAATAGTGGCACAATAGTTATGGGCAAATGAGGAAATAATAGTGATTTGTAAATTTACGTGAAGAAACAAATTCGCATTGATTGAAAACGACTATATCTTTGTCAGAATTACGAGATTTTTTGTTTAAAACTGGAAGGACCACAGTATTCTCGATTTTATGTGTGAATTTAGAAAAATTAGTAGTTATCATTGTTTCATAGGTGTACTTAACCAGATTTTATTAACAGTGGATTTAGTAAAAATCGGATTTGAAACTTGAAGGAAATTGTCTCTATAAGAATGGGAGTAGTCACGCTGGGGAAGAAAAAGGGAAGAAAATGGCGTTATTGAGAAAAATATTCAAAAAGCAACGGATGCTAAATAGAGAATTGTAAGATTTAAATTAACGTATTTAATACTGATATTCGAGTTATTTATACATAGATATTCATACAAAATGAAAACAATATATATTATATAAAATTAATGAGAAAAAGGAGAAATATGAGCAGTATTTTAGATGAATTAAAATGAAGAGCAGAGAAAAGTCATGGATAGAAGGGCCTGTGCTGAGGCTGGCTGGAGTAAGCGCAAAACACGTACAGTTACTTATAGAATCGCACACATGGTAAAAGATGAGATTTCGCCGCCAGCTCCTGCGCATCTTACTTTTACGAATAAAGGCATGAGGGAGATGAAAGAAAGGGGTCATACACTTATTGGAGATGAGGCGGAATAATCTTGTAGTTTTCTACATTTCACTCGTTTTTCGGTAAGATTGCTTAAAACTTATTCTGGAAAGAATTGGATATGGGCGAAATTTTAATATTTATGATGTGGATGATCAGAAGTCAATTATTACAAAGATAGGATATGGGAATTAGGATACGATCAATGTTCAGCCAGGAAAACTTGCAAATAGAATCAGTAAATTGAAGGAACAGGGGTACTAGGAATAAAGGAGCTGAACGTGAAATTGATGAGATTCCCTGCGAACAGGCTTTTTGGCGAGACTTTATCAGAAGTATAATGAAGTTTTGAGGGCAAACAATGATGGATTTTTCGATTTGCTTTGAATGCGAGAAAATTGCTGGATGATGCCTTTGTCTTGGATCAGGAAAGGTATCAGCATATTGTGGTGGATGAGTATCAGGACAACGATATTCAGTATGAAATGATTAATCTGATTGCGCAAAATATCGGATATCATGTCGTAGGAGATGAGGATCAGCATGTGCGCATTTCGTGGGGCAAATATTAATAACATTCTGAATTTGAGGAGATTACAAGGAAGATTTACGGTAAAACTGGAAAGGAAGTACCGTTCTACACACACATACTGGATACAGCCAATGAGCTTTATTAAAAATAATAAAAGTTCAAAAGGGAAAAACACTTTGGACAGATGGCTCAGATGGAGAAAAATGGTTATAATGGATGACTGTTTATGATGAAGCTGGATTTCATTGTGTCAGAGATGAAGAAAAAGAAAAAAGTCGGTGCCGATTACAAGGATATGACGATTTTAGCACAGGACAAATGCACAGTCAAGAGTTTTTGGAGGAAAAACTGTTGTGTGCAAATATTCCTTACAAAATTTACGGCGGATGCAGTTCTTTTCAACGTAGTGAAATAAAAGGATATATTAGCATATTTAAGTCATAATGATGATAATCATAATTTTTATCGTATACATACTGTTCAAAACGTTCTGTTGGAGAAAAGACGCTTGAAAAATACAGGAAGTGGCAAATGAAAAATATATCTTCTGATGTTGAGAAGATCACACCATTGATGAAATTCCCTGTAAGAGCGGCCTACAAAATTGGCATTGAAAGGAATTTTATATCACTTAAGAGCATGTACTACTGCCTTGAAGAAAATGTCAATTAAGGAAATATGGATGAAATTCTTATAAGAACACGTTATATTGACTCAATGAAGATAATAAGGAAGACAGAGTTGAAATATTGAGGAATTGTTAAACAGTATTACTGAAATTGAAAAAGCAAAAATCCAAGAGCATGTCCTTGAATAGAGTATCTTGATATGATTTCGTTAGGTTCGTCAACCGATGAAATGGAAGATGATGAAAATTATGTGAAACTTATGACAATTCACAGCTCGAAAGGACTGAATTTTGATTATGTCTTTCTTGCGGGAATGGAAGATGGGCCTATTTCATAATTTCTTGTGATTCTCCTGAAGAAGAGCTGGAAGAAGAACGTGAGACTGCTATGTGGCAATAGCCGTGCTAAAAAGAATTGTTTATTTCCTATTCTTCATCAAGAAAAATTTGGGAAAAGATGATAATTACGTCGTCCATCAAGATTTATCACGAAATGGAAGAAGACAATCTGGAATACGTGGGCGTAAAATACGGTGCTCAAAAGGACAATCTTCAGTCCCAAGTTTTTACACCGAAAATAGAAACTTTAATCCATTTTCAAGATAAATTTGGGAAACATTTGGTATCAGTTCTCAAATAACTGTTAAATGTACGTAAATATAAAGTTGGGATATCTGTTAATCCCAAGAAATTTGGACGTGGGAAAAATAAAAAGAGTGGATGCAAAAAGAGGACATGGTTGTAGACTTTATGGTTGGAGAAAAGAAAATAGCGTTGGTGCGGATAAAATATTCTTGGAAAATAAAATAATCTTAATTATAGTAAAAATTTCTTTTGTCTAATTCAGAGGTTTACTGTATTTTTATATATTTTCAAAGGAAAAAGAGTTATAAATTGAATATACAAATCAGTGTAGGAAGGAGAGAGATTTTTACGCTAACTTCAATTATCATACAAAATAAAAATGAAAAATTTACTACTATCGATGATTCTTATAAAATTACACATCCATTTCAATATCCAGAAAATATGACGTATATGCACGATTATATCGCAAAAGTCGGTGGCTTATACGATATAAAATTTTTGGATTGCAATATTACTAATGGAATATTTAACATTACAAATGAAATGATAGATGGAGTTTTCAAGGAAATTTGTGAATTGCATGGATTGCCATTTTTGAAGAGGGATGGAGGTATAGTGAAAAACTGGATGGAAAGTGCCACTTAGAATTAGAACTGTGCCAGAAGGCAGTGTTGTAAAAATCATAATGTCTGGTTACAGTTGAATCAACTGACAAAAATGTCTTGGATTGTGGGCTGGGTGGAAAACATGCTACAGTATGGTATCCAATTACAGTTGTAAACATTTTCACATAAGGCAAAACAGATTATAAATACTTTTTAGAGGAAACAAGTGATACTGGGATTCAGAATTGAGTTTAAATTGTATGATTTTGGTCTATCGCGTTTCCAGCGAGGAAAGTCGGTGATCATGGAAACGGTCATCTACAAAATTTTGCGAACAGATACCTCTAAAATGCACTTGTCTTTTAGCCCGTAAACATTATATGATAGTCGCCACAGCGTGCCTGCTTCTGAACACATAGCACAGATTCTTGCATGGACTCAGGAATATGAAAAAGAGGCACACGAAAATGCTGATAAATTTCCAAAAGGAATTGTTTCAATCTGTTCCCTGACAGCTATAATTTTTAATGCAGTGAAAAATTATTGGAAAAAGAGTCGTGATATGCAAGAGATGGAATGGATAATACGTCCAGATAGTGGAGATGCAATTACAAATATTTTATTTGCACTCGAAAGTCTGGAGAGAGAGTGGGTATACTGTAAACTCCCAAAGGATATAAAAGTGATTGAACAAAGTCCGTATTGTAGGTGATGGAATTAGTGATACACAATCTGGGATATTTATAAACCTTAAAGGATAACAAATATTCCGCAGAAAATGTTACTGGGCTGTGGAGGATCGCTTTTGCAAAGGAAATGAAAAATCTAGCATCAACTAGGATACTATAATTTGCTAAGAGAATGCAACATGTATAAAATTGGAAATGAAGTTAGAGATGTTTAAAAAATCCTCGTTACAGATAAAAGTGAAAAGTCAGTATGGACGGCTTTGGACCTGATAAAAATAAATGAGACTTTGAAACAGTAAATATTTCAGATTTACCTGAAAATCAATATGATAGAAGATTCGGGTAATGAAATGTGTTTTGAAAATGGAAAATTTTAAAACATATACTTTTGAAGAAGTAAGAAAATGAAAAGTTTATTGTATAATCCAGAGTTAATTAGGAAGCATCAAACAGAAATGATAAAATTAGATAAAATAGTTTAATTAAAACTGTCATTATACAATTTTAAATTTTTGAAACACAAATAAAATTACGAAAAGAAGGAAACAAATGAAAAATATTATTATTAGAGTGTCGCAGTAGTTCTACGCCTGTGAAATAAGCCAAAACAAAATGAAACAGGACATGCAGGGACAAAAATGCCGAATATGCACAATATTTAGACACTTTGAAGCTGATAATACCTTTAAAAATCACAATGGGAAAAGTTCCTGTAACAATTGTTGGAAAAAGAATTGGGAAAAGTTGGAGATAAAATAAGGGAAGTGCCTTTAGTTGTAAATCAATGAAATTAGAAGATATTTTTGAAGATAAAAATATAAAAGTAATTTATACAGCTCCGTCACTTGATACAAAAAGTTTGTTCACTGCAGACAAAAACAGTAAATGAAATGGTACAAAACTCAACACAAACGAGTTTTACTCAGGACAGTTGACACTCCATTTGCTCAGGAAAGATTCTTGCACAGGCCACCATGAAACTACCTGGATTAAAGCTGGTTTCTGACTCTAACAGAGGATCAATTCTACATCCAAAATGGATTTTTCATAAAGGAAAAGGGTTTTAACGAAGAGCATTGATGATAAGCGGATGAAAATAATAATGTGAAATACACATTGAACACGTGTCTGAGGAAGGAAAACGAGGCAGATGTCGATAAGGGCATTGTAAATCTTTTGGAAAAGTAAATTGTTGAAGAAATAAAGATAATATTAGTTCACCTCAAAACTGCATAGTATCTTGACTCAATAGTTTCATATTAGACGAGCCTCTGCAGTTTTGCACAATACCTATTTTTCTATTATTTTTATTTAACGACAGATACTTTCAGTTGACTCTTGCGTACAAAACCGTATCCAACTCCTATCTGATCCTTCAAAATACATGGATATAGGTCGGCACTCCAAAAGTCCGTGCGCTGTGCCGTGATTAACAATCATTCGGATTTTCTTTATTATCATCATTGCTGTAGCCGCCCCTTTTCTTATATTCGTCTCACCTCTTTTTGAGTCAGTATAGTAGCAAGCTTTATTATCTTCTGAACCCACAACTTATTTAAACTTTCTCTCCAAAATCCATATGGTAGTGTGACTGGTTGTCGATGAAATCTATGTTTTACTATTTTCTGCGTAAAAATAATCTCACCGCACAACAGCCAGCATAGTATATCTTAACAGGTTTTAAAGTTAAGTTTGCGGCTGAGTAACATATCCCCATTCTCATTTTGCTTTCTTTAATATCTGGAGATATTTCTCACCCATATTGAGTGTCTGTTATACATCTCTCCACTTATTCTTCCATCTGTCTTCGCGGCCATAAGCAATCAGACTATTATTCATAACTATCTTCAGGAGAGTACACAACATTGCAAAACCTCCTTGTTCCACTTTCTCCTGTTATAGGAAGAACAGCATCTTTTATTACAGATGCCCATTTCTCGTCTACGCGCAAGATTCCTTTAGTCTTCTGTAGTAATATTATCACTCATTACCATCCAAATGAAAACACATGTACTATACAGTTAATATCAGCACCAATACTCATATTAAATCACCCTCAATTATAATTTTTATTTAAGAAAACTTGACTACAATAATACTTTTACCTCTGCTTTTCTCTAGATATTCCATTACAGTTTCTTATTTAGTATTTGTACTTAATTTGACTTCAGAGGTACAAAACTGTATCCAGGAGGTTCATTTGATCTTCTTCAAAACATGATATATTTCCATTCTCCGTAATCCTGTATCATTTGCTACCTCAGCATCATTTGGAATATTACATCATACGGTTTGGAAGTCTTTCTTTCTTATGCTTTGTATAAACCTTCTTTTGAATATATTATATAGCGTTATATTCATCCTCACTAATAAAATGATATTCTGAGTCATCATTGTCCACACATCACATCTATATGGTATTTTTACTGTTGGTTACTTTGAATCTTATTTTACTATTTCTTGGATAATAATCACGTACTGCAATACAGCAGCCTTTCATACTCTCAACAGGTCTTTATGGTTAATTTTAGTAGGGCTGGCGCAACATATCCCATTCATGCTCAACATTTTATTTTCAATATCAGGAGGTCGCTGCCTTCCTTATACTAAGGCCTCTGTTATGCATCTCTTTTCCACTACTTTTCCAGACGTATCTCCAGGCCACACTAGTCAGGCCACAGATCTATAAAGTCCTATCTTCAGGAGTAAATTCCTGCATAGCTGGCAAAACCTGTTCCATCTATTCTCAAACTTGCTGTACCCTAGGACATTTTGAAGTATCACTATATTTATGCATGATCGTTCCACAGTAAACGCAACACCCTCTCAGCTTCAACAGAAAGTAATATTATCCCCATTATCATCCAAATGAAACACACATGTAATTATAAGCGCTACTCAAGCACCAATACTCTCATATCCCTTCTTTCTTTGTGTAACACTCTACCGAACAAATCAATATTTTTCGAGGATGTCTTTATATTTTTCTTCAGCTTACGTACGTATTATCCATACGTGAAATCGGTGGAGGAGTACTACGGTAATATACAAAACCCATTCTCCAAAATCCTGTATTTCTCTACACTATCATCCGGATGCTCATACTCAGATTTTTCACTAGGTTTTTCCATAATATCTAGCAGATTCTTTTCTGATGACTTTACAGCATCTCAACAGTAAAGCCTGCATACTTTTTCATCAAATTTTCTTTCAGATCGATATTTTTGGTGCTTTTATTTCTTTACCATTTATCTCAACCTCACGGTACACTAAGCGTTGCACTACATCCTCACTTTAGGGTTTTTAGCGATTTCAGTCTTATTTTCACACAGTCGGCTTTCCTACGCGTCCTGCCTTATTTTTCTTTACTGGTGTTCTAAATACTTTTGTACAATACCTTCAAATGTGTCTTCTTCGTGATTTCTGCATTGAAGTGAAGGATTACTGGGCAAAGAGCTTTAGCATGCTCCTTCATCTTGACAAATCATTTGCGTATACACACACTATTTTTCACCAAAATCCCGGATTATTCGGTATACAGTTTTTACTGAGTTACCATCAATTGCATCGCAGTCATCTTCATCAGTCCATTCAGCGGAAGCGGTACCTCTGCTTTGCTCAAAACATTATTTTCATCTCCACTTGAAAATTAGTTTTACTCTGGAGAGAGACCGAAATAAAGAGATTGTAAATGTAAATGACTAAAAAGTAAGAATAGAAAAATCATAGTTTATCTCCCTTTTCTTTAAAAACTGTAGTAATAAAAACTAATTAATTTTAAAATTTAGTATCAATTATATGCTTTCATATACATCATAATAGTCTAAATTTTCAGCATTTTCTCCTGCTTTCAGTCCCCAGTCTATCCTCACCACTTTCCTGTCTCCTTATAACTAATTATTAATCTCGCTTCGTGAATTCCTTCAGAGAACGATTCCATAAAGCTATAAACTACATGAGGCTTAATTATAAACCTGTTTCCAATAGGGTAAAATATGAATCGTTCCATTCAACATAATTATGTTCTACAGTAACTCCGTCAACTCCGCAACAAATTTTCTTCTATCAAAATCATTTCTCCCTGCTAGCGACAATTCCTTTTCCTCAATGAAAAGTATAGCTTTTGTTAAAGTGGATTTGTATAGATAGTACTCTTTGTCTTTCCGCAATATGATATGAACATTACTGATAATATAAAGCATATTTTATAGATATATTTTTCTTGTGCATACTTTTTCAACCCCTTCTTAAAAGCACAGGATTTTAATTATTTGTCTAAAAAGCATCATACATTTCTGCAGCTGAACAGCTCTTTCTTCAGTAAGTTTTCATAAGTGAGTATTAGTGAAAATAGAATTTATACGCTGCACCGTTAGGATTGTTTTGTATAATAGCTTTCTACCTCAGAATCCCTTAAATTTAATCCATATGCACGTTGTGCATTCCTGAGCTTGTTCTTAGTTACAGGATCACGACTTTCATTATTTTCTGATATACAATGTTCAGTTCCTTGTCCCATTTCTTCTTCGGTTTTTCTTAAAGCTTCCTTCTGTAAAATCATTGCCTTCATCTACATTTGCAACACTGTTACGGAAATTACTGCTACGGCTTATTAATGCAGTCTTATACTGACCTGAAATACTAATGTTGGAAATCAATAAAAATACTAACATTCCCAAAATTTATTGAAATTTTTCATCTAAATTACCTCCTTATGTTTTAGTAAAGTTTATACACTACAAAAATTAAAATTAGATTTAAATTATAGAAAATGATGGGAAATTACCATTCTCCGCCACCACCTCCGCCGAAACCCTCCGCCACCGTAGCCGCCACTGAGTAACCGTCGCCACCACCGCTATAGCTACTTCCTGAACCACTGAATGAAGAAGAGGTGAACTTCTTGAACCTTATACTACTACAGAAGAAGAATATGATTCCCTAACTTTTTACTTTTTCATTTCTTTTTTCTCGAATATGCATACAAACTATTAAGTTCTTTTCAGCATTTCGTCATTTCTTGTTGACTTGAATTCACTCGATTGTCTTTTCCACTCAGTTTTATAGTTTTCATTTTGCACATTCAAAGCTACCGTAAGGTAAAATTCTTTAAAATATTTTTATCAGCTCCTCAGTACTGTCAAATTTTTATCTGATTTTCTGCAGTGGTTTGTACATTTTTAAACCTCGATATATTCTCGTAAACCTTCTTCAGAATATATTTTGAAAAATTACGTGAATAAAGTGCATTGGCAACTAATAAAAATAAATACTGTCGCAATTAAAAATTTTTATCTGAATATTTGTTTATTATACTGAAAATCATTATCCATTTCAGAATAGTTATTATCAAGTAAATTTTGCAAAATATTTCCGACATTACGATGATAAACTAAAAAGCTATAATAATAGTACCAAATATTATTGCAGTTAATATATTTACCATAATAGATGAAATGCCACCACGTTTCCATTATATGTATTACAAGATAGCCAATAATAATAGCAGATAAAGGGATTAAATAATAAAAATCTTTATTTTCACTAAAGTTTATTATATCTTTATGTTAATAATATTATTTTAGGTTGATCTGATATTACAAATTTATTTTCCTCTAAAAGCTTTAAAAAGCTCTTCCTCGTGAAAGTTCACCATTAGATTTTGGATGGTATCATCAGCAGGTTTGTCTGGTATGATAAATTTTCTCCATTTTTCTTTTCTTTTCTTTAATAAGCTTTGTTCTTTATCTTTTAAATTTTCTTCTTTTCTCAAAATGTTGTTTTGAGTAATTTTTGTATTTTAATATCTTTGCTCAAAAGCGATTCCTGTACTAATTATCTCTATCATCCTGATTTACGAAATAGAAACAAACATTGAACATATCATCTGGAATTTCAAATTCGGTATATTGTTTTGAAGGCTGTTTTAAAAACTGTGAGTTTTGTAATAGTATAAGAATTAACGAAATAGAGTATTAAACTGAAGGTTAGATTTTGAGGTTGTATAGTTTTAATTTATCCGAAAACTTGGAGATATTTTTATCTGATTTTTAAATTTAAAAGAAAAATGTAATTCCTTCTTGAGGGTGCTAATGGTTTTTGGTTTGTAAATTTTATTTCTCCATTTTCCTGTAAAATTTTATAATCGTTTTATTCCTGCTTTTCCTGTATAAATCTCATACAAATTTTTAATTTCTTCTCTTGTTATTGGTTGACCATCAGAAAATTTTATTGTAAACATTAGCTTTTTCTATTGAACTTTCCAGAATTGTGGTATTATATTGAAATATATTTGTTGAATATCTTCGTAGTTTAAAAATATCAGTATACATAGTATAAGTTATTTCATATATACTAAGCTGTATATCTTTTGAACCAATCTATTCTGAAAGTCCTTCATCAAACTCTTCATACGTATGTTTTACTTTTGTCATTCATTGTTACAGAATTTGTTTTAATAAGGCTTTTTAAGTTTTCTCTTTATCTTTTTCTTAAAAGAATATCTCTCATGCTCCTATGATTTAAATCAGCGAACCCATATTCTATCTGTAATTGTCAATGATGATTCTTTATTTATGTTCATTACGACATCATATTTTTTATTTGCAGAACCATTTATAAATTATAGATTAAAATTGTTATTATATATAATTTTTGTTATCATACAGTACTCTTTATTTGTGTTTTTAATAATGATGTTAATAGCTTTTTAAGTAAAAAGCAGGTTTTGAGTCCCCGCTTTCGATAGAGTAACGCAAATAATGTTAATGGCGGAAATGTTTTAATTTCACTTGTTATTTGGGCAGTCGATCAGTCGATTTCTGTATTGTTCAAATTTCAAAGAAATTTAACTTTTATTAGGTTATTGTGAATAAGTGAAGTTTGTCAAACTATTGTAACTGTGAATGAGCATAATGTGTGTGTCTCAATTGTATGTTAGCATCGCAGATATTAAAGAAAGAAAAATGAGAGTTTGTACCTTTTGTAATAGAACTGTAAATCAATAAATTTAGAAATTGGAGCTATGATAACTCTGTTTTCGAGGTAGCTTTAACACAAGAATTTAAAGTATCGTCTTTTTCCATTCTCGCTTTATAGACGCCATTTTTATTCTCCTGGCAACAGATGGAGTCAGTTGCTCAAAAGACTCCATAATCAGCATCATCAATTAGTGCTTTCCTTGAAGAAACATGCAGGACTTTTATCTTTGGACAAGGACCATTACGGTAACAGTTTAAAATGTTTTGACATCAGCCCGTCTTTCTGGTCCCTTAAAGAATGCATCTCTTTGTCAATGTAGGCCTGCATCATTGGCTCTCAAAAGCTTTCAGGATTAGCAGAACACTGTCAATCCCATAATAATAAAGATCATTGCTGTTTTATCTTTAGAACAGAGTCATATGTTGAATCTCCTTTAAAAGTCTTAGCATCTGCTCCTTTGATTATCTCAGTAGCTCTTTATTATATTGAATAATCAGCTAATCACCGCACTCCTACTACTAAAGATCAAAACTGTACCAAATAATAACACTTTTTCATATTGAACTACCTCCTTCTTCTCTTCATTTATTATTTCTGACAAATTTTCAACTTTTAATTTAACACAATCTTTATTATATAATTATACACCTGCAGCTTTTATAAAAGTCTCAGATTTTTCTTTATTTATAATACTTTTAGAAAATAATAATTGAAAAGTGGCCTTTACTTAAGATATGATATTTTTATATTATTTACACGAGAAATTTAAGGAAAAGAGAATATACAGTTTGGATAAAGCAGGTAATCACGCACGTATAATTTAAAGTGTTGATTTGTCGACATCATAATTTCTTTTATACTTTCATGCCATTATAGATATTCGTAAGGATGCTAACATAAAATTTTGTATCCTTGTCCATTGGAATCAAAAGCTTGTAAACTCCTCCCAGATCCTCAAACCAAGCCTTCTAGTTCTATAGTTTACCTTTGTAAAATTAGTGTCTCCAGACTCAAACTACACTGGTGACATATCCAACTCCATTTATAAGTTCCTTTTGGCGTCATTTCACATTGTTCGATAAATCTTGAAAGCAAAACTTAAAAGCACTAACAACATAAACACAGAAATTAAAATCTTTTCATAATAAATCACGTCAAACATGTACTGTTATAGACGTAAACAATTTATTGTTTTAAACTATCATGTTGCGCCCGGCCTTTCTTCTGCTTAATCATATCATGCAAACATCAGACAGTGCCGAGAATTTTTAATTTTATCTTTTAAGATTAAATTAATTATCATGTAAAAATTATAATGATTTGCCATCATTGATAAAACTTTGAAAACATAGTATCACTATGAGATTAGAGACGTTAGCAAACACATCTCAGACTTTTTATCACTACAACACACATCAGGATTTGAATCAAAACAGTCTATTATCGCAAATCGAGACATCGCGTTATCGACAATTGAACAAATTTTAAAACCAAATAGTATCATGTCGAAAATTTAGGGAGGTAGTATTTATGTACGCATTGATGCACAACCTGCGCTGGAAGATGGTCGTGTATAAGGCGCGTGATCTGGAGCAGATGTGAAATACGGAAAGTTGTGGCTACCGTCGATGACCGGGGTCATCAGGAAACTATTTCACAGATCCATCGTATAATGGGCAGATTATTATCACTTTCATCCGTTAATCGAAATTATGGGATAAATAGGGATGATTATGAAACTATTAATCCAAGTATTATGAATTATAACTCGTGAATATGTAGAAAATCCTCTAATTTTAGAAATGAATTTACATTGGATGAAGCTTTTGAAGGATTTTGAATATTCCAGGAATTTCTGGAATTGATACACGTAGTCTGACAAAGAAAATAAGAGAGGAAACGATTAAGGAATTATCGTTAGTGCACACAAAGATCCGCAAGAAATGAAAATTTAAAAACACCAATTGTTGCCAACCAATCAAATCGAACAGGTATCGACAAAAAGGCATTTTTCATCTGGAAGAGGGATGAGTTGTTCTGCTTGATTTAGGTATGAAATCAGGAAATTATGAGGGAACTTAACTCATAGGGACTGGGATATTGTCGATGCCACATAATGCAACTTCAAAGAAATTTTAAGAACAAAACCAGATGGAATAATGTTAAGCAGCCTGGAGATCCGCACAGATGTTCCAGAAACAATTGTTGCCAATTAGAGATTAATAGATAAAGTGCCAATTTTTGAATTTCAGAGGACATCAGCTGATTATCTTGTACCTGCAGGAGCAAAACATATAAATTCTATGTCGACATCGGGCAAATCAGCCGGTAATAAATTTACAGACTGAAAAGTTGATGTACAGCACAAAAATCATGGATATGCCGCTAGACATTGACTCATTGAAGGATACAGAGTTGGAATTGACATCATATTGCAGTAATGACAGGACTTGTGAAGGTGTAAGACATAAAAATATCCAGTATTTTCGGTACAGTATCATCCAGAGGCTTCCTCCAGGTCCACATGACCGAATTATTTATTTGATATGTTTATTGAAAATATGAAAAAGAATCGGAAATAATAATTTTAGAACTATTGATTGAAAAACAATTTTTAGTTTATTTTAGGTAAATTTGTTACTAAAAATTAAAAATTATAAAATATTGAAATAAAAGTGTTGATAAAAATTAATAGCAAGGAGATGTAGGAAATGCCTAAACGAAAAGATATAGAAACAATTTTTAGTGATTGGATCTGGACCGATTATTATTGGACAGTCGCTGAATTTGATTATGCGGGACACAGGCGTGTCTATCATTGCGTGAAGAAGGGTACAAGGTTATCCTTGTAAATTCCAATCCTGCAACTATTATGACAGATAAGGAAATTGCGGATAAAGTATATATTGAGCCATTAACTGTTGAATTTTAGTCAAAAATTATAAGAAAAGAACGTCCAGATGCCTTGCTTCTCTACTCTGGAGGGCAGGTTGGCTAATCTGGCTGTGGAACTGCACAAAGCGGGGAGTCCCTAAAGAATGTGGGAGTAGAGTTGTTAGGAACTAAGCTTGGCTCCATTACAGCAGGCGGAAGACAGGAACTGTTCGAGATTTGATGAATGAACTGGGAGAGCCTGTGCCTGAATCGGATATTATTCATAATTTGGAAGAGGCACGCAGATTTGTCGATTGGTTATCCTGTGATTGTGCGCGTCCTGCCTTTTACAATGGGAGGAACTGGTGGAGGAATATGCCATAATGATGAAGAACTGGAAGATATTGTTACAAATGGACTTAGATATCTCGCCAGTAACTCAATGTTTATTAGAAAAATCAATTTCAGGATACAAGGAAATTGAGTATGAAGTAATGCGTGACAGCAATGATACAGCGATTGTTGTCTCGCAATATGGAAAATATTGATCCAGTTGGTATTCACATGCAGGAGATTCGATTGAAGCTGTAACCTTCGCAAACATTGACAGACAGGGAATATCATGATGTTGAGAGATGTTTCGCTGAAAATAATAAGAGCATTGAAAACTAGAAGGTGGATGTAACGTTCAGCTGGCATTAGATCCGTATTCATTCAACTATTAGTATTATTGAGGTAAAATCCGAGGGTATCACGTTCATCGGCACTTGCTTCAAAGGCATGACAGGTTATCCAATTGTAGCAAAATCGTCGCAAAAATTGCGGTTGGATTGACACTGATGAAATTATAAATCCTGTTACAAAAATTCGTATGCGTGCTTTTGAGCCGTCACTTGACTATGTTGTAAGCAAAAATACCGAGATTTCCATTTGATAAGTTTGAAAAGGCGGATAGACATCTAGGAACTCAAATGAAGGCAACAGGGGAAGTAATGGCAATTGGAAGAACTTATGAGGAAAGTCTGTTAAAGGCTATGTCGTTCGCTTGAGTACGGAGTACATCATTTGGGGCCCAAATGGGGATGAATTTAGCTTGGAATATATTTTGAGAAGAATCCAGAAAGCTGGAGATGAAAGATTGTTCTTCATTGAAAGTTGTTAAGACGAGGAGTTACTCCATAGGAAAATACACGATATTACAAAAATTGACATGTTTTTTCCCTTGATAAATGAAAAATATTATTGATATTGAGGTGGAATTGAAGGCGAATGTAAATAATCCAGATGTACTGCTGTTTGCCAAAAAGATATGGATTTTCAGATAAAGTTATTGCACACCGTTGGAATACGACAGAAGATGAAGTTTACAAACTTCGTGAAAAATGCAATATTAAGCCTGTGTTTAAGATGGTTGATACCAGTGCATTGAATTTAAGTCAGAAACACCTTATTTTTACTCAACTTATGAGCAGGAAAAATGAAAGTGTTGTAGGAAATAAGATTATTGTACTTGGCTCAGGACCCTATTAGAATTGGGCAAGGTGTTGAATTTGACTTGCTACAGTTCACGCCAGAAGGCGATAAAGAGTCAGGTTACGAGGCGATTATTGTAAATACAATCCTGAAACTGCTTCAACGGACTTTTCAATTTCGGATAAGCTTTTATTTTTGAGCCACTCTACAGAAGAGGATGTTATGGCAATAATCGAGCTTGAACAGCCAGAAGGCGTTGTTGTCAGTTTGGTGGACAGACGGCAATTAACTTGGCTGAAAATTGGCAAGATATGGTGTTAAAATCTTAGGAACAGCACTTGAAGAAATTGATAATGCGGAAAAATCGTGATAAGTTTGAGGCATTGCTACATAAATTGAACATCCTCAGCCTCTGGAAAAACTCGCGTTTGATACGGAAACCGCTGCAAAATGCACTGAAATCGGATACCTTTCTGTTCTAGTGCGTCCATCTTACGTATTAGGTGGAAGAGCAATGGAAATCGTATATCGTGAAGAGGAATTGCGTCAATATAGGAGAATGCTGTAAAAGTGTCGCCTCGATCATCCTGTGCTTACTGACAGATATTTAGTTGGAAAGGAAATCGAGGTGGATGCAATCTATGATGGGGAAACAGTTGTAATTCCTGGAATTATGGAGCATATCGAAAGAGCGGGAGTTCATTCTGGAGATTCTATTGCGGTTTACCCTCCACAAAGTATTACAGATTCACAAAAGCGTACATTAATTGACTATACAACAAGACTTTGCAAAAGGATTAAATATTATAGGGCTTTTTGAATATTCAGTATGTAATTAGCGATGGAGAAGTTTATGTATTGGAAGTAAACTCTAGAAGTTCAAGGATCAGTTCCATTTTTAAGCAAGATTACAAGCTGTTCCTATGGCAAATCTTGCTATGAAGGGAATTCTTGGAGAAACGTTGAAAAGTAAAGGATATCAAACTGGATTAATTGAAGAAAGTAAACATGTGTATACAAAAGTTCCTGTGTTCAGTTTCCAGAAATTAAAAAGATGTGGATACAACACTAGGGCCTGAAATGAAGTCAACAGGAGAAGTTATGGGAAGTGATGAAAACCTTGAAAAATCACTTTTACAAAGGGGCTGATTTCGTCTGGAATTAAAGTCAAGGATCTAAGGAAGTGTACTGTTTACAATTAGTGGGACGGCAAAAGAGGAAGTTTTATGGACTGGCTAAGAGATTTTTCTCGGTTAGGTTATCATATAATGGCTGACGAAAGGTACAGCCAGATATTTTGAGGAAAAAGGTCTTCGTGTTGAAACAGTTGGAAAATTGAAGAAGAAGGAAAATATGAACACGATGTGCTAGGGCTGATTTATAAAGGACTTGTCGATATGGTAATAAATACAGCTGGTAAGAAAAAAAGACTGCAAGAAACGATGGATTTAAAATCAGACGTGCCGCAAGTGAGCAGGAACAGCCTGTCTGACTTCACTTGATACAACGGACGCTTTACTGAAAGTTCTGGAACTCCATTTCATTTAATGTAAGTTCGATATAATTAATTATTGATTTTATCAAATAAAATAGAAAATAAATTTTAAAAATTACCAATTTCGTTAGTTTTATTTTTGAGTAATAGGATTCGCGGAATTGGTAAAAATTTTTAAGTAAATTGAATAAATAAAAAGTGCTGAGTAAAAATGAATTATATATAATATTAATAGGATTTTTCGATTTTTATTTTCCCGTGACGATACATTTAAGGAAATTGGAAGAAAATTTAGTATAAAAAGTGAAAAATGAAGAGATGGAGAAGTACAACGGTTATATTGAAATTCACATAATTTAACAAATATTGAGAATGAAGTTTCAAAACATATTGATGTGGCTGGAGAAGGCAAGGAAATAAATGTACAGGAAAATGGGGACTTTGGAAAGCATTCCCTGTTATTAAAATCGACAATGTTGTTATCCAGAAACTTGAAAAATATAAATTCAAAATTTAAGATGGAAAAGCTGGATAACTCTTCCAAAAATTATTGCCAATTTTAAAAAGAATTAAAAACAGTAACGGATTCCATGACAAATTACTATGGAAAAAAGAACATTTGGCAGATGGTTTTGCAAAAGGGCAAAGAATTACATACAAATTTTTAAAAATTTACAAAAATATAAAAGAAAGTTCAGATGCTTTTCAAAAACGGAAGTGGCAACAAATCAAAGGAAAGAATGCAGAAAATACTGGAAACATATAAAAATGAAGGCAGCCTCAATAAAATACAATTTGACAATTTTTGATAAACAGCTGTGAAGATTTTGTGGATAAAAATGGATAATCAGAAACTTAGTATGACGACCTTTATAAAAGGTGATTTAGGGAAATTAAAAAGCACAGCAAAATATTTTTATAGCGCCTCAGCTAACTTCGAGAAAGCAATTGCAAATGATAAACAGCTAAAAAGAAAAAATTACACAAAAAGAAAAAATTGGAAATATTTAACAAGCACTTTTGCAGAATTTGGAAAAATCGGTTACAATATTTATTAAGGAAATTGAGAAAAGCAAGTCGATGAGCAAGAGCGAGATTGAGAAGAAAGTTTATACGGAGGATATGGTTGGGACCCTGAACGATGTGATTAAGAAGTATAATAAACTGGTAAATGATTATAATAATTTGATGAATTAACTATTTATTGCTTTAATATCAGCTGATTTTATTTCCATTAAATAAATAAAAATTTAATTTACTTAACAAATTATATAGAAAAAGGAGAACCGTGAAAAAGAAATTAACAAGATTAGGGAAATTTGATGAAGTTGATTTTAAGGCATAAGCCTGAGATGATTGGAATTGAACTGGATAGGAATGGATGGTAATGTAGATGAGCTTATTAATGGAATAAATCGCTCTGGAGATGTTGAAGACGGAAAAGAGGAACGGATAAATTTTGAAATTTTGGAGGAGATTGTAAGGAATAACAGTAAAAAGAGATACGAATTTAATGAGGAATTTACAAAAATTAGGGCTTGTCAAGGGCATAGCATAGATGTTGACTTAGAATTGAAAGCTGTCAAGCCTCCTAAAATTTTGTATCATGGGACAGCGGATAGATTTTTGGAGCAGATAAAAAAAGAGGGGTTAAAAAAGAAAAGCAGGCAATTTGTACATTTGTCAGAGACGGAAGAAACGGCATATTCTGTTGGTCAACGCCACGGTAAGCCGTTTATAATAAAAAGTTTTGGCTGAGAAAAATGTATGAGAATGGGAAAGAATTTTATTTCAAAAATGGCGTTTAGGGCTGACTGATGATATTGAAGTGAAGTATTTGGAATTTTAAAATAAATTATCAAACCATTTTTATTAATATAAAAAAACAGAAAGATGAAAAGAAGGGATTTTTTATGAAATTGGGAATTGTTGGTTCAGGATGATTGTTCAGGAATTTTTGCCTAGTCTTGTTCAGTTGGAAGGACTGGAAATCGATGGGGACAAGGGACAAAAAGAGTATTGGTAAAATTGAGGAAATTTGTGTAAAATATGGTATTCCGAAATTTACTGATGATTTTTAATCAAACTTTGTGAATTTGGGATTGACACTGTTTACATCGCTGTTCCGAATTTTGCACTTTGAATATTGTAAAAAGCATTGGAAAAAGGCTTGAATGTTATTGTTGAAAAGCTGATGACAACTAATTATGGAGTAGTTTAAAGAATTGTCGGATTTGGCAAAAAGAAAAAGCTGTTTTTATTTTGAAGTTTATAACGACACTTTTATTTTGAAAAATTATAAAAATAAAAAGACTGGATTGGGAAAATCGAGATGTGAAACTTGTTCAGAGCTCAGTATAGTCAGTATTCCAGCAGATATGACGCTTTTTAAGAGAGTGAGAAATTCTGCCTGTATTTGATCCTGAAAAAGCTGGAGGAGCGTTGATGGATTTGGGGCTGTATAATTTACATTATGTTCTAGGACTTTTTGAAAGCCTGAAAATGTAAAATATTATGCAAACATCGAGCGAAATATTGACACAAGCGGAGTTCTTACGATGGAATACGAAAAATTTCAATGCGATGTGTGTATGTGCAAAAGATAGCGAAGGAGAAAGAATAGGGGTAATTCAAGGAGTAAAGGAAAAATCGTAAGTGAAGAGGCTCGTGACTTTGTCGGAAAGTTACATTAAAAATGTATGATGGAACAACAGAAAGTTTTTGATGATGGATTTTTCAAAAGACAGAGTTGTGCCTGAATTTAAAGCATTCATTGATGCAGTAAGTGGTATGACTTGGAATTTTGCTATAAACAGCTGGAAAAAGCCTTCTGGTAAGTGAAGTGCAGACAAAGGCTAGACTTGAGGCGGTAGATAAAGTTTCCGCAGGATTAATAGGGGGAGAGTTTTTAATCAAGAAATTCAAAAATTACTGCTCAAATCTAAAAAATAATGGAGTAAAATATGGATAGAAAAACATTTAGAAGAGATAATAGAATATGGGTTGATAGAAAAAGAAAAGGCATTAATTGGTAAAAATCAATTATAATGGTGAAAAAGAATGGAAAAATATAAAAATTTTGGGAATCTGTGGATATAGAATATACTGAAAAAGAAGGGAAGAGAAAAAGAGAAAAAGCAAATATTATACAAAAGAGTTGCTTTGAGAAATATGGAGTAAGAAAATATGTTAATTTTAGTATTAGATTATGAATTGATAGCATTTAAGCCACTACTTCGTTGGTAAAAATATTGACCCAGAAACGAATGAAGAAGGCTGTCTTTATTTTTCTGACTTAGATTTTTCAGATAATGTATATGAATATGGAAGAAAAATTAATATGGTACTCTGAAAAATTCATACAAAAATATGGAAAAATGCCAAAAGAAGGAAGTAAATTATGAAGTATTAGATTCGTATATTCCATTTATAGAGGCTAGTTCTTATGGCTCTTTTGTTTATATATCAAAAGAAACAAATAGAATAGTACAATTTTATTCATATTCAGATTTATCAGATGAAAGTAAGGGAGTTTATTGAAATGGGTAAAATTAGCAGAAAATTTTTTGATGAATTTATTGAGAAACTGTATGTAGATCCAAAAGACAATAAGGAAATGTCTATGAAGAAAAAGAGCGACTGACAAAATTTGTTGATGGATTGCTGGAACAATTGGATGAAGAAAGATAGAATGGATAGAAAAACATTTAGAAGAGATAATAGATTATGAATTGATAGAAAAAGAAAGGCGGTAATTGGTAAAAATCAATTATAATGGAGAAAGAATGGAAAAATATAAAAAAATTTTGGGAAAGTTTCGTAGATATAGAATATACTGAAAAAGAAGGAAAGAGAAAAGAGAAAAGCAAATATTATACAAAAGAGTTAATGGAGAAATACGGAGTAAAAATATGTTAATTTAGTATTAGATTATGAGTTTATAGCATTTAAGCCACTGCTCCATTGCAAAGATTTTTGGATCCAGAAACGAATGAAGAAGGGAGGCTTTATTTTTGACTTAGATTTTTAGTGATGAAGTGTATGAAATGGAAGAAAATTAATATGGTACTCTGAAAAATTCATAAGAAGAAATATGGAAAAATGCTAAAAATTGAAGTAAACTATGAAGAGTTAGATAATTACATACCAATAATAAGTGGAAGATATTATTCATATATATATATATCAAAAGAAACAAATAAAATAGTACAGTATTCTTCATATTCAGATTTAGAGGATGAAAGTAAAGGAGTTTATTGGAAATGGACAGAATTAGCAGAAAATTTTGATGAATTTATTGAAAAACTGTATGTAGATCCAAAAAGACAATAAAGAAAATGTCTAAGGAAGAAAAAGAGCAACTGACAAAATTTGTTGATGGATTGCTGGAACAATTGATGAAGAAAGATAGGGATGATAGAAATGGATAGACAAAAAGCATCTGGAAGAAATACTTGAGATAGAAGATTGTGAAGTGAGGGAAGAGGAAAGCTACTATTGAGGACGATGAATTTATAGAAAGTTTGGGAATTGAAAAAGAAGAATACAGAGATATGGTTAAAAATATTCTGAAATTTATTTTAAGGAAACTGTATATATACCCATTGATGATGAGAATATAAATGATAAATTTATTTCGTATTTATATTTTGATGATGAAACAGTTGAAAGAGGAAAAATATGCTTACAGAATTTGATGAGAGGGAATATGAAAAAATCCTGATTTAAAAAGAACATATTTTTGAGAAACAACTATGTGGCAATAGGTGCAGATGAAGATGAATCATATTTATTTCTAAAGAAACAAAGGAGATTTTTATGTATTATTTTTGTTGATGATATACATAAAAATTTTTACTGAAGGAGGAAATAGGGAAAAATGGAAATGGATAAAAATTAGAGATAACTTTGATGAATTTTTGATAAATTGTATTTACATAATGGATATACTTTAAAAGTATGCTCGAACGTCTCTAATACCTAATTAATCAGGATGAATCTTTGATTTTAATAGAATAGTTGCGCTTTTTAATTGGCTATTAAAGCGGTTTGAGGATAAAATTTCTAAAAATTTAAAAATAAAATAAGGAGAGAAAATGGAAAAAGAAAAAGTTTCAATAATTGTGCCAATGTATAATGCAGAAAAATTTATTGGGGAAACAATAGAATCAGTGCTTTCACAGACTTATAAAAATTGGGGAAATGCTTATTATGAATGATGTTTCAACGGATAACAGCCTTGCAGTTGTAAGTGAATTTGGCGATAAAGGATGACAGAACAAATGTTGTGAATACTCAAAAATATGGGCGTTGTAAAAGGGAGAAATTATTTGATTGATTTAGCAAGCGAAAATACATTGCATTTTTGGATGCTGATGACTACTGGCACAGCCAAAAATTAGAAAAGCAGATACAATTTATGAAGGAAAAATGCAGGAATTAGCTGCACAGAGTACTACGAGAGTTAAGGAAAATGGCGAAAAATCAATGAAGTTGTAATTAAATCGGAAATCTCCTATACTGATATGCTAAAAATAACTATTCTAGGCTGTCCCTACAGTTATGTATGATGTGGAAAAAGTTGGGAAAGCCGGTATTTTAAGGAACTGGAGAAAAATGAGGATTATGTACTTTTGGCTGAGATTGTATGATGTAAAACGATTTTTGACTCAAGGAAAATTTGGCTTATTATCGAGTACTGGATAATTCCCCGCTCGAGCACAAGGTTAAAACGGCAAAGTTCGTTGGGAAATTTATCGAAAAAGTTGAGAAATTACCGTTTTTGAAGTCAGTTTATTATTTTTACATTATGCAGTTAGGGCTGTGCTAAAAAGTAAATAAAATATTTTGGAAAAAGGAAATGTAAATGAAAAATAATCTATTAAAAGCTTTTTGAAAGAAAATAATAAAGAATATGACACAGATATGCTAACATATAGAAAAAGTGAATAATTTGATGAAGGTATGAGGAGAGATTTTATCTCATTTATAAATTTGTAAATGTAGAATAAAAACACCGAAGAAGTAACTCTTTCAGGTAAAAAGGACTCATAGTGACGAGCCTCTGAGAGACTGGTTCTAATGACAGCACCGAAGGAGCAGGAATATTTATTCCCTCAAACTCTCAGGTAAAAGAACAGAGAATGATACATAAAATTATGGATTTTATATTTCTTTTTAATATAAAAGAAATTTAAAGAGGTTGTCTTGACTTTATTTAAGTAAAAAGACAGCCTTTTTCTTTTGATTTATACAAAATTTGTATTAAAACGCTTTTTAAACTTTTTCTATCCATTCTAAAATTCAGAAATAAAAACGAAGGAGAAGGATTTAGATGTTAGAAATTATTAAAAATTTTTAATGAATTTTTGGGAGTTATTTTTAATTGTTTTGTTAGTTGGAACAGGAGTATTTTATACATTTTCGGCTAAAATTTATTCCGTTAGGGAGTTTAAAAGCGGTTTGAAAACAGTTGACGAGCGGATTTTGACTTGAGCGGAGAAAAAGGCGGATAATAATGGGATGTCGTCGTTTCAGGCTTTGGCAACGGCTATTGCAAACACAAGTTGAACAGGAAACCTTGCAGGAGCAAGCAACAGCGATTGTATCAGGAGTGCCCAGGGCAATATTCTGATGTGGGTAAGTGCATTTTTTGGAATGGCAACTATCTATTCAGAAGCAGTATTAAGTCAGATTTTTAAACAGAAAAAAGATGGAGAAATGACAGGAGGTCCAGCCTACTACATTGAAACATTATTTAAAGGAGGAAAAGTGGCCAAATTTCTGGCAGGATTCTTTGCGGTTTCATGCGTACTGTCTTTAGGATTTATGGGAAATGCGGTTCAGTAAAATTCAGTAGGAGATGCTTTTCATAATGCTTTTCATGTTCCGACAGTTATAACAGGTATATTTTTGGCAATTTTATCTGGATTTATATTTTTTGGAGGAGTAAAAAGAATTGCCTCGGTTACTGGAAAAAAATAGTTCCTATTATGGCAGTTCTTTATGTTGCTGATATGTCTGTTCATTATTGTGTTAAATATTGAAATGCAGGTTTGCATTTAAAGCGATTTTTGTAAATGCTTTTTTCGACAAAGGCAGTTTTTAGGTGGATTTTTAGGAATGGGAATAAAAAGCGATAAGATTTGGAGGGCAAGAGGGCTATTTTCAAATGAGGCTGGAATGGGGTCAACTCCGTATGTTTATGTAAATTGCAAAAGTTAAAAACCTGAAGATCAAGGGCATGTTGCAATTGTCACAGTTTTTATTGACACTTTTGTAATTTTGACATTATCAGCACTAGTACTCTTTGATTGCAGATGGAAAAGCAGATGGAACTGGGATTTCATTGACACAACAGGCATTTCACGCAGTATTGGGACATTTTGAGTGATTTTTGTTGCAGTTGCATTATTCTTTTTGCATTTTCTACTATAATTGGATGGTATTTCTTTGAAGTCTTTAATGTGAAATATCTGTTTGGTAAAAAGCACTTAATATTTATAGAATTTTAGTAATGATTTGCACAATTGCTGGCTCACTTCAAAAAGTTGATTTAGTGTGGGAACTGGCTGATATGTTTAACGGACTTATGGTAATTCCGAATTTGATAGCATTGATTTGTTTTGCACAAATTGGTGGTTGAAGTTACAAAAAGATCCGTTGTTAGAGGATTAACGACAAATAAAAATATACTCAAAAACTTAAAAGTAGATTTAAGGTTGGGTATATATATTAAAAATTTATAGTTATCGTAAGTATAAATTCCAAGTCGATTATTTTACAATATAAAGCAATGGAATAACATTTTTCCAACCAGGAAGATGATGTTTCATTTCATCAGTAAAGTTGATAAGTCCAATTTGTTTTAATTTTGGATCAATTTTTATAATTTCGCTCTCCCATCTTTTACACCCCAAATAAATTTTTGCTTTTCATATTTTTAAAGAGTATGTTTGTCATTTAACTTAACGGTTCCTTTATAAATAAGATCAAAAATGAGCTCAAAAGAATTAAAAATTATTAGTTAGTATCTCCAAAAACTGTTTAATTTTTGTTCTTCAAAGTACATTAATACGCCTTCTGAAATAATAAGTAATCCATTCAATTTAATTTCATTTGTCCAAGCTGACAAAAGCTGATTTTGGAATATTTGTAACACGTTCATTAGGTTCATAATTTTCGTTTTTCAATAACTTCAGGTAAATCAAGATTATACCATCTTATTTTTCCATTATCAATTGTAAAAATCTTTGTATCTAATCCACATCCAATAGATACAATCACAACAATCTGGATATTTTTCTATAAACTTTCTTACTTCATTATCCATTACTTTTGCACGCGAAAGTACACCATAATACGATGCCAAGCCTTTTAAATTTGGAAAAATCATAATCTATCTGTAAGTATTTCTATAGACTTTTTATCATTCAAAATTGGTTTTAGGCTTTTTAGCATCAGTAGCTCTCATATACAAAAGTAATAAGCATAGTTTCAGAAAATGTTGTTTAAATTTATTTTCATAGTTTATTCCTCCTGAAAAATATTTTTGACTATCAAAACTATTCTAACATTATACCTGGATTTTTAGCAAAATGCAAATTTAAATATAAAAATAAGAAAAATCATTATTAATCAAAATGATAAGCAACAGATAAATAAGTTTTTGTATTTTTAATTTTCTTTAATTTTTAAATTTGTAAAATTACGAAAAATGGTATAATTATAAAAATTTTTAAGAAGGTATTTTTGAGTAAGTAATTGTAAAAGTTTTTATGATTTGATGAAAGATTTTACTATTATTTGCTCCCTTCTTATAAAAATAAAATTTTTAGGAGGAAAAATGTTTGAAGAGAAAATTTATGGTTTTAATTTAGGAAACCAGAAAATTAAAATAAGTACAGGGAAAATCGCACGTCAAGCTGGAGGTTCAGTTGTTGTTCAATGTGGAGGGACAATGCTTTTAGTTACAGCGACTAGAAGCAAGGATGTCAGAGAAGGGACAGGATCCCTTTAACAGTTGATTATATTGAAAAATTTTATGCATCTGGGAAATTTCCAGGTGGATTTATAAAAAGGGAAACTAAGCCAGGAACTGATGAAGTCCTTTGATTTTTCAAGATTGATTGACAGACCAATCAGACCTTTATTTCCGGAAGGATTTTTGAATGCAGTACATATTGTAGTTACGGTGCTTTCTTATGATGAAGTGAATTATCCAGAAAACCTTGCTACAATTGGAGTTTCTCTGCTTTAGGATTATCAGATATTCCATTTGCAGGAACTGTGGCTGGAGTTACAGTTGGGTACATTAATGGAGAATACATCTGAAATCCGACAGGAGAGCAGTTGTTGGAAAGTGAAATTCAATTATCAGTTGCAGGGACAAAAGATGCTGTAACAATGGTAGAGGCTGGAGCTAAGGAAGTTTGAGGAAGTTATGCTGGAAGCTGATTATGTTTGGAGCATGAAAAATCAAGGAAATTTGTGCAGAGCAAGACAAATTTTTAGAACAGTTTGATGTACAAAAATATAAATTGAGAAAAAGGAAGTAGATCTCTGAAATCAAGGAATTTATTGACAGTTTTGAAAATGAAGTTGAAAAGGCTATAATGACACCAGGTAAACTTGAAAAAAATATGGAAGCGATTGATAATTTAGAAATAGAACTTTTTGAAAAATATGTTGAAAAGCTTGAAAAATGAAGATAAAGAAATTGATGAAAATCTTGAAAAAGAATTTAAGAAATATTATAGAGATGTAGAAAAAGACTTGTCAGAGATGCTATTTTTATATAAGCAATATCGTGCTGACGGTCGTCAAACTACTGAAATCCGTCCAATTGATGTGGAAATAGATACACTTCCAGTACCGCATGGTTCTGCATTGTTCACACGTGGAGAAACTCAGGCATTAGTTGTTGCAACGCTTGGAAAGCAAAGGAAGACGAGCAAATTATTGATGGAATGGAAGATGAAACACGTAAAAATTCTTCCTACATTATAATTTCCCACCATATTCAGTTGGAGTAGTCTGGGATTTATGAGAGCTCCTGAAGACGTGAACTAGGATATGGAAACTTGGCAGAAAGAGCCTTAAAAATATGTTATGCCAGATACAGACAAATTCCATACACAGTAAGGCTTGTTTCTGAAATTACAGAATCAAATGGTTCTTCGTCACAGGCTTCAATTTGTGGAGGATCACTTGCATTAATGGTCGCTGGAGTTCCGATAAAATCTACAGTTGCCGGAATTGCTATGGGACTTATAAAAAGAAGGTGAAACATCTGACAGTACTTACTGATATTCAAAGGGACTTGAAGACCATCTTGGAGATATGGACTTTTAAAGTTGCAGGTACAAAAATGGAATTACTGCAATTCAAATGGATATAAAAATTGAAGGAATCATAAGGGAAATAATGGAAATTGCTTTAAGACAGGCATTAGAAGGAAGATTGTTCATCATTGATAAAATGGAAGCAGTAATTAGTGAGCCAAGAGCGCAAGTCGCTGAAAATGCACCAAAAATTGAGATTGTTAAAATTAATCCTGATAAAATTGCTGGGCTTATCGGCCCAGGAGGGAAAGTTATTAGAGCAATTATTGATGAAACTGGAGTTTCAGATAGACATTGAAGATGACGGAACTGTTTGCAATTTTTGGAAAAAGAATCTGAAAAATATGAAAAAGCTCTGGAACTTGTCAAAAGACAAACTCAGTCAGTTGAGTTAAATGAAATTTATGATGGAAAAAGTTACAAAACTGATGAAATTTCGGTGCATTTGTGGAAGTCTTTGCCAGGAAAAGAAGGGCTTTTTACATATTTCTGAAATTAGTACAAGAGAGTTGAAAAACTGAAGATGTACTAAAAAGAAGGACAAAATGTAAGAGTTAAGGTAATTTCAATGGAAAGCGAAGACAAATTTAACTTGGAGATGAAAACATTAAATTAATTTAGAATATTATTATATTTAGGAGTGTGGCAAAAATGAAAATGAATTTACCTAATAAATTAGCGATATTAAGAATAATTCTAGTTATACCATTTGTGATAAGTTTAGCTTTGGAAGTTTCAGATAATGTAGCAGTTTCTGTAACAATGAGAATATTTGCAAAGAATTATCTTTGTAGGGAGCATCTATTACAGATTATTATGATGGAAAAATTGCAAGAAAAATATAATTTAATTACAAATTTAGGGAAAATTACTGGATCCATTAGCTGGATAAAATACTTTGTTATTTCAGCATTAGTAACGCTTGCAAAATTTAATCAAATAAGTCTATGGTTTGTAATAATAATAATTTTTAGAGAATTACTTTATAACTGGACTTCGTTCAATTGTAGTGACTGAAGGAGTTGTTATTGCAGCAGAGAGTCTTGGAAAATGGAAGACCGCTACTCAGATGGTAGCACTTACACTAATAATTTTAATACCTTTTAATTTTTATAATAAACAACATATTATTATTAATTCCGTTAATATTGACTATAGTTTCAGGAGTTGAATATGTTTTAAAATGTAAAAATGTTTTAAATAAATAATAAAAGAAAACCTTTTAAATCAGGTGTAAATTTTTGGAGGTACTATTTTGTATATTAGTATAGATATGATACTAAAAATATTTGATTTATATGCTACAATCTTATTTTGATAAATATTTTAGGAAGTTGATTGATCCCTACAATCAAATATCGATTTTTCAATGGGATTAGAAAAAGTTACAGATCCTTATTTGAAAATGTTCAAAATAATAATTCTGATTGGAAATATGAATCTTGATATTTCTGGAATTTCTAGGTTTAATGATTTCTGAGGTAATAAGAGAAATATTTGTGAGAGTTGTTTTTATTGGAGGAATTTCATCTTAAAATCAGAATAGAAAAATTAAATTATAGTTTGTTATTTTATTTTGAAATAGCAAAAATTAAAGGAACTAAGATTAAAAACAATAAGAATATTAACTTTTTCTAAGAAAAGAGGAGTACAATAACTAGCATTTAAAAGATTACTAAAATCTAAGAAATAGAAATTTTTATGAAATAGGAGATTTTAAATTATGAAATTAAAAAGGCTTTTAACTACATCATTTTATAGCGACTGCTCTTAACAGCAACTGCATAGAGTTTCAAAAATGATACAAATATTTTACAAAGATAAAGCAAATTGTTCAAAATACAAACGTTACAGGAGATATGTATAGTGCTCACAAAAATGCATTTTCAGCAGTTTATGAAAAAGGCAAAAGATTCAGTTGTAAATATAAGAACGAGAAAACAATTGTAGTACAAACGTATAATCCACTTGAAGCATTTTTATTTGGGAACATCTCGGGAGTAAGACAACAAAGACGTGAATCTGGAAGTTTGGGTTCAGGATTCGTAATCTCAAGCGATGGATATATGATGACAAACAATCACGTTATCGATGGAGCGGATGAAATTTATGTGAAAATTATCTGATGGACATGAGTATTTGGCAAAAATTAGTTGGAACTTCACCTGAAGTAGATATTGCAATTTTTAAAAAGTAAAACTGCAAACAGAACATTTAAACCATTAAAATTTGATGATCAGATAATATAAAAATTGGGCACTGGGCAATTGCATTTGGAAATCCATTAGGATTGAATAGTTCGATGACAGTTGGGGTAGTTGGAGCTCTGGAAGAAGTTCATTGGGAATTGAAACAAGTTGAAAAACTTTATACAGACAGATGCTCTCTATTAATCAAGGAAACAGTGGTGGACCGCTTCTAACATTAATGGAGATGTTATTGGTGTAAATACTGCTATTTATTCTCCAAATGGTGGAAGTGTTGGATTAAGTTTTGCAATTCCATCAAACTTGGCTGAAAAATGTTAGAGATTCAATTATAAGAACAGGAAAATATGAACGTCCATACATATGGAATTTCTGTATTAGATTTGACACCTGAATTAAGAAAAAGAAAGAAGAATTTCATATTCAACTAGGTATTTTAGTTCAACAAATTTATCCAAATTCACCAGCAAAGCAAAATATGGATTAAAAGTTAATGATTTAATTCTTGAAAATAAAATGGAAAACGTGTAACATCAGCAGGATCATTTATTGGAGAGCTTGCAGCTAAAATTGGTGAAACAGTTAATTTAAAAATAGCATCAAATGGATCTGAAAAATATTTCAATGAAATTGGAAAGCATTTAATTATCAACAACAGCAAAGAACTCAACAAAGAAGATAATATATAATTAAAGAAATAAAAATAGGCTTTCCCAAAAATATTGAGACAGCCTGTTTTTATTTTATTATTTGTTCATTTATAGTAAAACCGTTTTAAAAACAGAACTCAAAAAGTTATGATTATTTACTCATCACCCTGTTTATATAATTTTTAATAGTTTGATTTTTAAAGGGGTTCGAGTATATTTTCTTAATTAATTTTTAAACTGAATTTTTACATCAACTCCATCTTTTCTATTTTCTAAATCAATTTTTCCATCATTTAGTAAAATTATATCTTTTATGATTGGAAGTCCAAGTCCCGAGCCTTTTTAGCATTTTTACCTTGAAAAATTTCGATTAAACAAATTTTTTTCTTTTTCTTCTTTAGGATCCTTTCTCCATAATTTCTACAATAATTTCGACTACTCATCTTCTCTTGCAATTAATTCAATATTTCCTATGGAGTATTTAATACAGTTGTCGAATTAATCCACGCAAAACTTCGAAATTAGATTTTTATCAACAAAAATATTTACTCTCATTATTTACGTTTATTATCATTTCATTTTTAATATTTAGAAGTTCATAATCTTTTTATTTTTCTTAAAAAGCTGTTTTACATCGGTAATTTCTTTTTCACAGTTATTTTTTCAAGATTTGAATTTAAAAATAGTGTATTGATTATTCTTTCAATATTTTTACTTCAAGATTTAGATTTTCGATAGCTCATTCAATAAATCTTTATCATCTTTTCCCATTTTAGTATATCTAAATAACCTTTCATTATAGCAAAGAGGTGTTTTAATTCATGTGATACATTAGAAGTAAATGCTTTTTGACTTTTTATAATTTCCTATTAAAAGTTTCATTTAAAAACATCAATTAATTCGCCAATTTCGTCATCTCGTGTCTTTGTTAACTGCAAATCAATGTTATGTTTACTCATTTCATTACTTTGAGAAATTATATTTGAAAGTGGAGTCAGGACATGTTTCTAGCATGATTTTTGGAAATTATAATAATTGAGATTGTTATTAAAACAAACATTGCAATCTATAACATACAGAGTCTCATGGCTTCCATAAATTCAAAATTTCTTATGGCATAATATTTTTGTATTGTGTCCAGCATAAATTTTTATAGATAAATCTGTCCCATTTTATTTTTAAGCTTTATTTGACTCAAATTTTTAACTTAAAACTATCTTTATCATCTGATAAATAAATGAATTTCCGCTTTTCTCGACTGCAAGCGAAATATATTCTTTATCAGCATAATCATAATTTCTATAAGTTTCTTTTAACTTATAGTCAGGAACTTCATCCAATCTTTTTAATAACAGTTGGAAAGTAATTTATCCATTTCTTTAGTTTCAGCTCAACTGCTGTATGAATCAAAAATTGTCATTGATAAAATAATAATAAAGGAAATAAAAACAAAGGCTTACTGTATTTGCAATAATTATTTTGTCTTTTTATCATATTTTTTAAAAATGTAGCCAATTCCTCTCACTGTTTTAATTTTTCCTTTCCTAGTTTTTGTCTTATATTGTGCTGTCAAGAAGATTGTCACTTGCTTCCTCAACCCCATATTTTTCAACAATTTTATCCCTTAAAAACAATTTCTTCTTTATTTTCAATTAGTAGTTTTACTAGTTCAAATTCTGTTTTTGTTAATAAAATAAGATTATTTTCCAGGTATGCAGAATAATTTTTCCATATTTAATTTTTAAAGTCTTATGAGATAATTTCAGAAATTTTCTCTTTTCTAATATTTATATTAATCCTTGCTTCTAATTCTAAAAATCAAAAAGGTTTTTGTAACATAATCACTTGCTCCAGATTTTAACAAATCAACTTTTTCTTCTATATTGTTTTTGGCAGATACAACAATTATGGGAACTTTTGATATTTTTCGTACATTTTTGCAAACTTCATTTCCTTCCATGGAAGGAAGTCCCAAATCTAAAAAGAATCAAGTCATAAAAGTCTCTTTTTCTGTCAATTTCATTTAATGCATCAATTCCATTTTCAATTATTGTTATTTCATGATTTTTTCTTTCTAGCTGTAATTTCAAAAATACGTGATATATCATCTTCAACAATCAGTATTTTTCCCATTTTTTCCCTTTCTAAAATTTATTCAGACTAAATTCATTTTTAAATTTATGTGGTATTATTACCTTACCAAGATATTATATCTTAATTTTTAAGAAAATAAAAAGATATAATCTTAAAATAATTTATTTAATTTAAAACAAAAGAGGAGAAGGTGATGCCATTGCAACTAACTAATCATATTTTTATTGACAGATTCTTTTTAAACATTTATCATTTTTCAGAGTTTAGTATTTTCATCGTTCAGAAAATCTTGAAAAATCTTTTCTGTGTTATTACTAAACTTGGAGAAGGATATTTTGAATTATCATTAGTTCTTATATTATTTTTATTTATAAACAAAAAGAAATCTCATATTTTTTAAAAATATATTGCAGGTATCTTTTTACTTTACTCTCTACACAAATTACTGTGAATTTATTTAAACTTTTGTTTGGAAGAGCTAGACCTTCAATAACTGCAAATCCAGAGAAATTTTATAGGAGTTTTAAGTTTAATAAAAATAAGTTTCTTTTTGAAGGCGACTATGCCTCCTTTCCTTCGGGACAGTACAATTACTGTTTGGGAGAACAATTTGGATTTTAAGTCATAAAAACAGAGTTCTCAAAAATCTTACTATTTATTTTAGGATTTTTAGTAGGAGTTAGTCGAATTTCTTTGGTATATCATTGGACTACTGATGTTATTGCTAGCATCATTATTTCTTATTTTATTGCAAAATTTGTGTATAGTAGAATGACTGAAAATCTATCATGTGAAAGATTCTGCTTATTGTAGATATAGTTAGAATTAAACGTAGAAGAGAAAAACTAGGAGTAATCAATTAATCATTTAATAAAGAAGGATAAATAATTGAAATCTATAGAAAAAGGCTATTTATTTTAAAAATAGTCTTTTTTAATAAAAATATAATATAAAGATTTAGAAAAATATTTTTAATTTTTATTTGTTGAATAATCTGTTTTGAATCAAAATTTTTAATTCCATTGTAAACAAGGCTTTCTATTGTATCTATAAAAATTTTGCAGAGGTATTTTTCTTCCATCATTTATCCACTGCTTATAACTTCCTAAAATAGATGAAAATACAAATGATAAAAATAATATTACGTAGATAGGGCTCTTTTTCTTTAAAAATTTGACTTTTTCCCATAGTAATAATATTGTTTATCATTTTTGTAATACATAATCATTTTTGAATCAATTATTATTTTGTCGTGAGCATTTCCACAAATTTCTGAAAAATCAATAAAAGTATTAATAATGTTTTAAATCTTCAGGAAAAAGAAAGTAAAGAAAATTTTTGAATATATTCATTTGTAATTTTATCTTGTATTTCTAAAAATAAGTTATCAATAGATGAATAATAACGGTAGAAAGTTTTATGCTAATTTCAGCTTTTCAATTAATTCTTTTTACAGTTATTTTTCATAATCCTTTCCTTTAAAAAGTTCACAAAAGGACTTGTGAATATTCTTATTGTATTCTTATATCTTCATAATTAATCATAGTTTTACCAGTTTCCTTTCTAAAAATAAACCCAAAAATAGTTAAAATTCAAATAATAAAAATTATATAAATTGATAATTTATAATAGTTTTTAAATTTTTTATGCTATAAGGAATTTTACAATGAAAATACTAAATGCAACTTTCTTTTTGTACTACAAAAGTGTCAAAAGATACTTTTTAATAACTAAAAGTTTCTCAAAATAGAAATAAATATGTTAAACTTGTATGGTAAAATATAACAAGTGAAAGGATAAATATGGAAAATCAAATATTGTTTACTCCGTTAAAATTGATGGAGCAGTTATAAAAATCGTTTTTAAAATCTGCAATGAGTGAGGGAATGGCAAATTCTAAAACTAATTCTCCAAATGAATTGATGTAAATTTATATAAAATGGGCAAACGGAGGGACAGGACTTTATAACGTAAATGTTATGATGAGATAGACAGGCTTTAGGCGAGCCTGGAAATGTAGTAATAGAAGATGAAAGAGATATGGAAATGCTTAAAAATGGGCAGAAGCAGGCAAGGAAAAATAATACGCATATATGGATGCAGATAAACCATCCAGAGAAAGCAGGCTCCTAAAAGTGTAGCAAAAGAATCTGTTGCACCAAGCGATAGAAAATTCAAGGAGATTTGAAAAGTGGATTTGTAAAAGCTAAGGAACTTACAAAAGATGAAATAAAAATTTGATAAAACGTTTTTGGAAAAGCAGACGAAAATTGCTAAAATCAGGTTTTACAGGAGTTCAAATAAGATGGAGCGCACGGATATTTAATAAGCTCAGTTTTTATCATCTGCAGATAATGTGAGAAACGATGAATATGGCGGAAGCTGATAGAAAAATAGAATGAGATTTTTAGTTGATGTATATAATGAAATGAGAGAAAAAGTAGGAAAAGAATTTTCGATAGGATTAAAAATAAAATTCATCAGATTTTTAGTAACAATGGATTTACAGAAGAGGAGCTCTATTATTGTTATATGTCCGAAATAGGAGTAGATCTTATAGAAATCATTGCAGTGGAAATTAGTGAAAATTCTAAAATGCTTTCTGAAAGAGGGGATAATGAAAAGGTATTTTATAGATTATGCTAAAAAGTATTGTCGTTAATAGATACGCCTATCGTAGTTACAGGAGGATTTAAAAAGGTAGAAACTATAAAAAGCTATCGAAAAGAAAAAATATCCATGATAGGAATTGCAAGACCCGTGAGTAATATATCCGAATTTGCTTAATGAAATCAAAGAAGGAATATCTCCTCAGTATCTTTAGAAAGACTAACAACTGGATTTAAAGGATTTGGATATTAGGAGGTCTTATAGGATTAAGCTATTATGAGCAACAAATACGAAGACTTGCAGAGAATAAACCTGTAAAAATTCATAGAAATGCCTGGATTCCGCTATTATTTACAATATTGTACTTATGGAAAGAATGCCTTAAAACCTAGAAGAAGATAACAATAAAAACAATCATATTTTTAATATATGGTTGTTTTTATTTATAAGGAAAAGCGAATTTATCTTTTTATTTTTATAGATTAGATATGTAATTTTTCTTAGTAATATTGTTTAAACCAATTTGATTTGATATTCAAATAATAAAAAGTTTGATATAAAGTTTGAATATACACTGAATTTATTGACTCTGAATAAAAAGATTTATAATATATATGTAATTATATAAAAATATATGGATATATCGTTGACACAGTTAATAAATTAGTAATATAATGGAACTATGATTGAAAAGTTATGTAAGGAGGGCAATATTATGTCTATGAGTAAAATTCTGAACTTTTATAATAATATGAGTTTAACGTATAAGATTTTAGCTAAAAATCTTTTGAAAGGTGAATTAAAGGCTGGAAACGAAATTGCTGTTAGAGTTCATCAGACACTTCACAAGATTCCACAGGAACGATGGCTTATCTGCAGTTAAATGCTATGGATGTTGATAAAGTTGCAACTGAAATTTCTGTGGCTTATGTTGATCATAACATGCTGCAGTCTAGTTTTGAAAATGCAGACGACCATGAGTTTATTAAAACATCAGCTGAAAAGCACAATATAGTTTTTTCAAAACCTGGAAACGGAATTTGTCACAGATTACATTTGGAAAGATTTGGAAAGCCTGGGAAAATACTGATTGGATCGGATAGCCACACTCCAACTGGAGGAGGGCTTTTGGAATGCTTGCAATTGAGCGAGGACTTGATGTTGCGATTGGAATGGCATGGGGCTATATTATTTGAAAGTCCCGAAAGTTTATAATATTGAGCTGAGAGGGAAATTGCAGCCTTGGGTGTCGGCTAAAGACGTTATTTTATACGTCTTGAAACAGCTTACAGTAAAAAGGTGGAGTAGGATACGTAATGGAATATACTGGAGACGGGATTAAATCACTATCAGTTGAGGACAGGGCGACAATCACAAATATGGGAGCTGAATTAGGCAACAACGTCAATTTTCCCAAGCGATGAAAAACAAGGATTTTTGGAAAAACAGTCACGTGGAGAAGATTTTGCAGAATTATTGCCTGATGAAAAATGCGTTTTTATGATGATAAATTAGTTGTCAATCTGGATGAGCTTGTACCACTTGCGGCTTTTCCTCACAGTCCTGACAATGTGCATGAAATTCCAAAGGACAGAAAATTAAAAAGTTGATCAGATTGCAATTGGTTCATATGCCAAATTCATCGTATTCAGATTTTATAGTTTCTGAAAGAATTTTTAGATGGAAAAAGTTCATCCAGATGTGAGCCTTGTATTATCGCCAGGTTCAAGCAATATTATGAAAATGATTTCAGAAAAATGGTGCATTGGCAAAATTTATAGCTACTTGAGCAAGATTATTTGGAGCCACTTGTGGACCCTGCATTGGAATGGGGCAGGCGCCAAAGACGGATGGAATTTCACTCTAGAACATTTAACAGAAACTTTAAGGGAAGATGTGGAACAATGAGCGCGGAGTGTATCTGGTAAGCACAGAAACAGCGCACGTTGTCGGCAATTACAGGATATTTGACAGATCCTAGGAACTGGGAGCGGAAATTATTGTAGAAGAGTCTGGAAAAATTTGAAATATCAGATAACTATTTTTATTTTCCCAAATCCAAATGAAGAGCAGAAAGAAAGAAAGAGAAGCAGTAAAAATCGTAATGGGACCAAAATATTAAGCCATTCCCGATTGGAGAAGAGTCGCAGGACAGTATTGAACGTAAAGTTATCTTAAAGACAGGAGATAACATTACAACAGATGATATTTGTCCATCAAATGCTTGATTACTGCCATTCCGTTCAAATATTCCAAAATTATCGGAACATTGCTTTGAAACAATAATTCCAGATTTTAAGGAAAGAGCTGAAAAATAATGGTGGAATAGTTGTTGGGGGAGAAAATTATGGGCAAGGTTCAAGCCGTGAGATTGCGATTATTGCCGCTTTATCTTGGCATAAAGGCGGTTATTGCAAAATCCTTTGCAAGAATACATAAGGCAAACTTGATAAACAGCGGAATTATACCGTTGGAATTTGAGAACGTGGAAGATTATGATAAAATTGATGAGTATGATGAATTACAGCTGTCAGACATTCCAAATTCATTGATAAACGGAAAGATTTATAATAAAAATATTACTAAAAATACTGAATTTCCTGCAAAATTCAATGGTTCATGAGAGAACTTAAAATCTTAAAATTTGGTGGCTACTTGAAATTTGCGACAAGTGATGAGTTTTTAAGCTAAGATATTTACTTTAGCTTTATTGCTCAAAATCAAGTTGGTAAAAACATAGAAATTGTGAAAGTTAATTTTAATTTTTGAATTTTTGAAGTTTTAATCGTATAGAAAAATAAAATAGAAAGAGTGGTTTATTATGAAGAAAGTTACATTAATACCTGGGGATGGGATTGGATATGAAATATCTGAAAGCTTAGTAGAAATTTTTAAAGAGTCGCTAAAAGTTCCAGTTGAATTTGAAACTGAAAATTCAGGAGCAGATGTTTATGAGAAAAACAGGAGAATTAATACCAGACAGCCTTTTATAAAAGTGTTGAAAAATAAAATTGCTATAAAAGGACCGATTACAACACCAATTGGAAAAGGATTTAGAAGTATAAATGTATCTTAGAAAAATATGATTTATATACTGAATTTTAGCCATCAAGAAATTGCACGTAATTAAAAACTCGGTAGTGACAATATTAATTTGGCACTTTTAGGGAAAAATACCGAAGGAATTTATATTGGTGAGGAAAAGTATGAAAAGATGATGAAAAGACAAGCGCTGATTGCCATAAAACGAATTACAAGAAAAAGGAAAGCTGAACGCATTATAAGAAGTGCATTTGAATATGCAAAAATAATGGACTTTCCAAAGTTACGGCTGTACACAAGGCAAATATACTGAAATTTACAGATGGAATGTTTCTGAAATTGCAAGGGAAGTTTCAAAACTATGAAGGAATTGAGCTGGAAGAACTTATTGTTGATAATATGTGCATGCGACTTGTTACAAATCCAGAAAATTTAGAGTAATTGTTACTATGAATTTATACGGAGATATTTTTATCGGACTTGGTGGCTGGGCTTGTAGGAGGGCTGGGAGTTGCCCCTGGTGCAAATATAGGAGATGATATAGCTATTTTTGAAGCTGCAAGATGGCTCTGCACCAGATATTGCGGGGAAAAATAAGGCAAATCCTTTGGCATTGGCCGCTTATCTTCATTAGAAATGCTAAAATATTTAAAGCTGAATGATTTTTGCAGAAAAATATAGAAAATGCTATTTTAAAGACATTGAAAGAAGGGTGTAAAACGAAAGATTTGGGGTGGAAATGCTACAACGACTGAATTTACATTATTGAAAATTTAGGATAGGGGGCATTATGAAAAAGTGATTTTATAAATGAGCTCGGCACGTTATTTAATCTGAATAATCTCGATTTCAGACGATATTTATAATAAGCTTGATGTGAAAAAGAGGGCTTAGGAATAAAAATGGTACAGGGGTTCTGCTGGATTAACTAAAATTGGTTCAGTTTTAGGGTATTCGGTAAACAAAAAGGAAAAAAGATTCCAGAAAAAGGGAGCTTTTATTATAGAGGAATTTCGATTGACAAGCTTTGTTGAGCAGTTTGAGGAGGAGAAGACATTTTTGCTTTGAAAAACGATGTTTTTGCTACTTTTTGGAAAAAGTTCCTTCTAATTTTGAATTAAAGATGTTTGTAAGCACCTTGAAAGAGTATAGGCACTTGCCAGATGAATTTATAGAGGATTTTATCTTGCAAAGCCTAGCACAGATATAATGAATCATCTTCAAAGAGCTGTTTTATGCCTGTACACGTTGGATGAAAATCGGATGACGTGAGTTTATCAAATTTAATAGACCAGTCTTTAAAATTTAATTGCAAAAATTTCAAGTTTATTAGTATACTGTTATCAGGCATGCAATTACAAACATTTTAAAAAGAGTTTGATAATTCATAATCCAATGGAGGAATACAGCATTGCTGAAAAATATTCTTCATATGCTTAGAAGTCGACAGCAAATTTACAAAAACTGGAATCTGAAATACTGGACTTAATTTTTAGTTATACACGCAGAACACGGTGGTGGAAACAATTCAACATTCACTTCGCACGTAATTTCTTCCACAAAAACAGATACCTATTCTTCAATTTCTGCTTCAATTGGTTCATTAAAAGGGCCTATGCGATGGTGGAGCAAAATCTCGATGGTTACAAAAATGATAGAAGATATTATACAACCTTATGATGAAATAAAATTAAAAAGAATATTTGAAACAAATATTTGAGAAAAAAAGCATTTGACAAGACAGGACGAATTTATGGAATGGGGCACGCAGTTTATACAGTTTCAGACCCACGTGCTGAAATTTTTGAAAAAAGGCTTACGAATTGGCAAAGGAAAAAGATACGCTTTGAAGAATTTGAACTTTTTAAATGTTGAAAAATTTACGAAAAGAAATTGGGAAAAGAATTAAAAGGCAAGGATTTTGAAATTTGTGCAAAAATGTTGACTTGTATTCAGGATTTGTATACAAACTTCTGGATATTCCACAAAAACATATTTACACCATTATTTGCATTGTCGAGAATAGCCAGTTGGAATGCACATAGGATGGAGCAGATTCTAGTGGATAAAAATTAATCCGTCCAGCATATAAGGCAATTGATGAAGATGGAAATATATTTTTATAATTATTTTTAGAACAGGGAGAAAAATTTTACTCTCCTTGTTTTTATATGTTTTTGCCATTGTCATTTTTGCAATTTATGAGCTATAATAAAATTGATATTTCTTGAAAGGAGAAATGCCCTGTGAGCAAATATAAAGAAGTTTATAATGACATAAAAGAAAAATAACAAATGGGACATTCAAGGCTAGAGAATTTTTAAAAAGTGAATCAGACTTGGCACATAAATATTCGTATTCTAAAAGATACTATAAGAAAAAGCACTTTCCATGCTTGAACTGGATGGATATATTCAAAAATAAAAAGGTAAAAATCCCATGGTTTTTAGAAAATGGACGTTTTAAAAATAGACTATCAAACTTGAGAACTTCAAAAGAACTTAATAAAATTGAAAAATATTGATATTCATACTAACTTAATTGAAATGGAAGTTGTTAGTGGAATTAAGGAAATTATGGATATTTTTGAAGTGTCTGCTGATGTTTCATTTTACAAGGTTTCACGTACTCGTGTACTGGATGGGGAAGACTTGAGTATGAAATTACATATTTGGATAAAAGAGTTGTACCTTTCTTGGATAAAATTGCTGAAAGTTCAATTTATAATTATCTGGATTACATTTAAAAATATCGCATTCACGAAGGGAAATAAAATTTAGATATGCGACTGAAGAAGATATATATGGATTTAAAAAATTTTGATCTCAGTTGTTGTTATAGAAAGCCATACATACTTATCTAATGGAACTTTATTTCAATATGGTATAAATTCTTATAGACCTGATAAATTTGCATTTTTCAACAGTAGCCAAAAGATAACGCTATTAGATTGTAAGGAGGCTTTTGAAAAATGAGAATTTTTAGTAATTGAAGATGAAAAATTTGAATGATATAATTGTAAAAAGCTGGTATTAGGAAAAATATTGTGTAGATAGCTGTCTTAATGGAAAAGATGCACTTGATTACATTTTTTCAGCTGAATACGATGTTATTGTTTCTGATATTATGCTTCCAGGAATAGATGGATTCTGAAAATTTTAAAAGAATAGGGAGAAAGGGATAAAAACTCCAGTTTTACTTCTCACTGCAAAAGAGATGGTATAGAAGATAGGGTAAAAGGGCTTGACTATGGAGCTGACGACTATCTTGTGAAACCATTTGCTTTTTGACGAGCTTATGGCTAGGATAAGAGTACTTTTACGTAGAAATCCGACAACTAATAATTCTAATGCTAAGTAATGTTTTTCAATTGCAAATTTAACTGTTAATTGTAAATCTACGATGTTTTTCGAGATAAAATCTCCATAAAATTGTCAACATAGGGAATTTACGATTTTGGAAATATATGATTAGGAATAAAGAGCGTGTATTGTCTAGGGAACAAATTGAGCAGCATATTTGGAATTACGATTATGAAGGTGGCACAAATGTAATTGATGTTTATATAAGGTATTTAAGACGAAAAATTGATAAGGATTTTGAACCTAAATTGATCTCATACAATTCGTGGAGTTGGATAGTGTTAAAAGTTGAATAGGTTTTTAAATCTTAAATAAAAAGGAATAAAAATAAACAATGAAAAGATTTTTAATAACAGTTCAATAAAGTTAAAAATTGGCTTTATGGTATAGGGAATTATGATTTTGCTTGTATTTTCATCGCTGGCTATAGTTTTTTATATAAGTGAAAAATATTATTCATTCAAGTGTCCGTACTTATTTGAAAGATGTAGTCAAACATAGACTTGACTATTTAACTATAAAAAAATGGAGAAATTATCATCGACAGCAATTTTGATACAATGATTCAAAATGTGAAATTGCTATTTATGATAAGGATTTTAAATTTTTATGGAAATTCGCCAAATGGCTTTGAGATGGATAATAGTAAAATCTAAAGACGATAAAATTATGATAATTAGGAGTAACAATCAGAAATGGTATGTTTATAACAAAAACAATCAAGCTGGATAACTATGGAAAAGTCTGGATTAGAGGTGTAATGCCTAATATTGGCCAATCAAGTGCGATTGAAAACAGTTATCAGATTTCTATTATAATTTTACCATTTTTCCTTATACTTTCAGCAATTGGTGGTTATATTATTACACGAAATGCGTTTAGGCCGATTGAACAAATTAGAAGAATTGCAGAAAAATTAATGAAGGTAATGATTTTATCTCAACGAATTAATTTGAAAAAGGAGATGATGAACTCTACATACTTGCAAAATACCTTTGATGTGATGTTTGACAGACTTTCAGACATCCTTTGAAAATGAAGTACAATTTACTTCAGATGTTTCACATGAGCTTAGAACCCAATTACAGTAATTTTGACACAAGCTGAATATGGAAAAGGCTATATAAACTCAATTGAAGAAGCTAAAAAAGTCCCTTTGGAATTACTCGAAAAGGAAGGGCAAAATAAGTCAAAATTGGTATCCCAGCTACTAACTTTAGCAAGAATGGAACGTGGAAAGCAAAAGTTAAAAGTTGGAACATATTGATTTAAGTGAATTAATTGAATGATAATAGAAACACAGATTTCAAGTGCAAATACTAAAAATATAAAATTTATTACAAAAATCGCTCCTGCAATTTATGCAAATATTGATGAAATGATGATAATTCGTGTTTTTACAAATTTAATTTCAAATGCAATTTGTTATGGAAAGCGAGATGGAACAATAACAATAGAGCTTTTTCTGAAAATGATAAAATTATCAGTAAAATTCTGATGATGGAATAGGAATTGAAGAAGATAAGCTAGATAAAAATATGGTTACGTTTTTATCAGGTGGATTCTTCCAAAAAGTGGTGATAATTCAGGACTAGGGCTTTCAATGGTATTATAGAACTGCATAATGGAGAAATTTTTGTAGAAAGTAAAATTGGGAAAAGGACGACTTTTTACAATAATTTTAGAAAAATTTAATTGTAAGATACAAAAACAACATTCTGATTAATTAAAAAGCACTCTATAACTGGACTTTTAACACAAAAATAATATACAAAAACTAAAAATTTCAAAAAATGATTAAAAGTTCTCATTTTTTCTTTAATGTTTGTATGGTATTATTAACTTGTCAGAAAGGATGGTACATTAGCTCAACATTAATACCAAACTGTTACTAGAGTAAAAATAGCATTTTATAAAAATGCATATGTGAAAAATGAAAAATTAGATTTAGAAGAAAGGAGAGAAATTTATTAAGTAATTGTATATTATTAAAATTATTGAAGAAAAAAAGTTAGGTTATAGATAATAAATAATAGACATAATTACAAGGAAAGGGATGATAAGCTATGAAGAGAAATTTTTAAAGATTACATTATTCGGAATGTTAATCATCTGTTCGTTAGTGGTAGTCATGAATAAAGAAAGGATAACTGCAATTAAAGCCAAGCAAATAGCCTTAGCTAAAGTCCCTGGAGCAACATTTGCAAATGTTCTTGAATTTAATTCAGAAAATAATAATTTCTATAAAGGACAAATTATTTATAGAGGTGTTGCTTATAACTTTGAAATTGATGTTTATAATGGGAAAATAATTAATTGGAGTGAAGATTAAAAATTTAAAAAGAGTTATGGAGAAAAAGATGATAAATAAAAATTAAAAAGAGGATTTAGTAATACAATTACTTTAATAATATTTCTTCTTTCTGTCAATTTGATGGCAAAAAGAAATTAGTGGTATGGCTAAAAATGATATAAAAATTAGTACCAATGGTAAGCATAAAAACTTCTGATGCACAAATAACACCAAATAGAGCAAAAGAAATTGCATTAGCACATGCTTGGTGTTTCAGAATCGGTCGCCAATTTTAAACAGATAAAAACTAGATAATAAAAAGTGGAAAAGCTGTTTATGTAATAGAATTTATTGCAAATAAGCTAAGATACGAATTTGATATTGATGCTAGCAGCGGTTCAATTATAAAATTTGAAAAAGATAAATAAAAAGAAAGACTATATGGAAAAATTAATAATAATCTATATAGTCTTTTTAATATATTTAAATTCTATACTATTGTTAAATAAAATAGCAAATTTAGTATAAGATCTTACAGTTCTTGTTATCAGAAAATAAATAAAATATAAGTTTTTGTTTTTAAAATAGTCTTAGCACGGTATTATTTTGTTTGTAAATTACATCATTCCAAGATAAGCGACACCTAAAAATTCCTGCATCATTACCAAGAGTTGTCTGCAACAATTTTTAAATTTTCCAAAAATTGATGGGAACGCCACGTCTTTTTAATTTTTCTTTTTACACGATCAAACAGAAAAATCTCCAGCAAGTGCAACTCCCCCACCAACAATACGATTTTCAGGATCTAATATGCTAAGTAAATTTCCGATTCCCAATGCTAATTTTTTTCTGCTTCCTATAGTCTACAATGTCAATTGAAAATGCATCTCCTTTTTAGCACATCAAATACATCCTTTTGCTTCCAAATCTCTACCTTTTTGTCATTCATACAAAGCAAGTTTTGTCTATTTACTGCAAGACGGCTTTTTGCTCACGAGTATTCCTGTAGCAGAAGCATAGGGCTTCCCTAGCATCCTTTTGCCCACATCCACATAATTTTTCCGTTTGGCTCAATTTTTAATATGTCCAACTCTCCACCTGCTCCGTGTTCTCCACTTACAAGTTTTCCATCGACAATAATTCCGCCACCAATTCCAGTTCCTACAGCAAGCCCTAATACATTTTTGTATCCTTGAGTAGCACCTTTCCACATTTCGCCAAGTGTAATAACATTAACATCATTATCAACTTTTTACTGGTTTACCAAGATTTTTCAAATTCCAATGCCAAATCTACTCCGTGTTTCCAAGGAAATTTGCCCAAAACTTTAACAACTCTAGAATTTAACACAGGTCCTGGTACTCCAACACCGACTGAAACAACATCATCAAAAATTAATATTACTTCCTTCAATTTGAGTAATCAAAATTTTTTGATAATCTTTGAATCGTTTCAGAAAAACCTTCCATTGAATCAGTTTTTCACAATAGTAGTAAAAATAATATTTCCTTGTTCATCAACAAGACCAATCTTTATATTAGTTCCTCCCAAGTCAATCCCTACATAATATTTCATATTTCCTCCTAGTACAATTTTATTTACATAACACACAGCAAAAACATCTTTTAAAATAATTATTATATCAATATAAGTTTACCTTATTTCTTCGATCTTTTTCAATATTTTACAAAAATAATGATATAATGTAAATATGTTTTTAAAGAAAAAGAGTCTGTTTAATAATCTAATTTTTAAATGGAATACTATGGATAGGTAGTGGTATTTAAAAATTATAGAATAAAAATTAAGTTATTGGACAAATTTAATAATATAGAATTATGGAGGTTTTTATGAGAAGTTTATCGGGAATACAACCCAGCGGGATTTTACATATTGAAATTATTTTGGGGCTATTAAGCAGTTTGTAGAGTTGCAGGATGAATATGAAGGATTTTATTTTTGGCAAATTATCATAGCTTTTGACGTCTTCACCAAAAGGAGAGGATTTGAAGGCTAATACAATTGGTGTAATTTTTGGACTATTTGGCTTTGAGGGCTGAATCCTGATAAATCAACGCTGTTTTTGCAGTCAGATGTGCCTGAACATGCTGAATTATCTTGGATTTTGTCGAATATTGCTCCAATGAGGGCTATGGAAAGGGCTCATTCATATAAGGACAAAGTTGCGAGAGGAATTAAGCCAAAATGTGGGCTTTTACTTACCCAATACTTATGGTGCTGATATTTTAATGTATTCGCCAGAATGTGTACCTGTTGGAAAGGATCAGAAGCAGCATTTTGGAAATGACTCGTGATATTGCAACTAAATTTAACGAAACTTACGACAAGGAAGTGTTTAAATTGCCAAAAAGAAAAATCGTTGAAAATGTAGCAACTGTGCCAGGAACAGATGGTGATAAAATGAGCAAGTCCTATGGAAATGTAATAAATATGTTTGGTTCATCTTGAAAAACAGATAATGAGTATTGTAACAGATTCGACGCCTTTAGAAGAACCAAAAGATCCTGATAACAACATTACAAAATTATATGCTCTTTTGTAACGTAGAAACGGAAGTAGAAAGCATTAAAGGAAAAATTCAGAGCAGGAAACTTTGGATATGGACACGCTAAAAATGAATTGTTTGACAAATTTATGGATTATTTTTCACCATTTCAGAGAGAGAAGAACTGGAAAAATAATATGGACTATGTGTACGAAATTTTGCGAGAAGGTGCAAATAAGGCTAGACATTGCAAACTGAGAAGATGGATGAAGTTAGAGATGTAGTGGGGCTTTTTGAAGAAAATTATTAAAATAATCTGAAAAGGAAAAAGTAATATATGAGAAAATTAGTTATATTATCAATATTATTGGTAACTTTTTCATGTGGTTTATCAAAGCGATAACGATAAAAATCAGATTCTACGCAAAAAGTAAAGACTTCAGAGCAAGAAGTCAAAAGAAATGGTTGAATTGTGGAATAAAGACTTCCAAGTAATGGAGATTTTACAGTTTTTAGAAAATATGCTTGCAGATAAAATTGAATATTATCAGCAAACAGTTACAAGAGATTACTATATTAAAGATCAGTTTTTGATCCTGTTTATGGACAAGTGATTAAAGGAGATATTGATATTCAGAAAATTTCAGATACGCAATATAAAGCAGAATTTATAAAAGAAGTTACGACTAAGAGAAAGGTACGAAAGATTATCCGTCTTATTTAGTTTTCAAAAATAGGAAATGAATGGAAACTAATTTTAGAAAAGTGATATGGTTTCTGATGCAAATATTGAGACAGAAAAACAGAAAGTCCTAATAAATCGACATATTATTATACAAATAACTAGACTTTAATTGGAACATTTGACATAAAAATATTTGTGGAAGATGGGCGGCAAATGAAAATGGAAAAACAATTTATCCTTATTTCTTATTTTAAGTTCGTCAATAAAAAGTAGTTCCAGCTGTTGCAGATGATTCTGAAAATATAGTTGAGACAGGAGTAACAGAATTACATTTAGTTCTTGATGAAAAATCTAATTAATTATTTGAAATCAAATCAAACATACAGCAAAAAGTTAAAAATGACAGGCTGAATTATTCCATTCACACTATATACCATCATTCAGCTGTTTTTAATGGATGTTAAAAATATTGAAATATTAAATTAGTTTTATTATAGGATATAAATGAAAATATCAACTATTAAAAATTAATAAATAAAATAAAAATTTTTAGATATTGTTTTTAAGATAAAAATATTATGCAAGAAGAATTTACATATTTCATTTGAATAATAAAAAGTAAAAAGTGTAGTTTAAATTACTATATTTTTAATAAAAATTAATTTTAAAAATAAGTTTAAAACTAATTCAGGGGGTATAATACTAATATAAAATTATGAATTTTTAAAAATAATCTGAAGGAGAAATACTTATGAAAAATTAATTTTTATTATTGTTTATTATGACAGGAATATTAGTTTCTCCAAGATATGTGGAAAGATGTGAGAATAACAGGTCCTTTAAGTTGTAAAAGTTTAGATTCAGGAAAAGTATTCAATTTTGATAAAGAAAAAGTGAATGGTTTAATATAAATCGAAAGGTTACATTTATAAAGTAACATTTATGGTGATGGATATGATGATTTAATATTAACAGATCTTAAATATGTTGGAAGATAAAATTAAAAATAAACAAAAGTATAGTGATAAATATAATAAAAAAAGGCACATTTTAGTGTCTTTTTAGATTTATAGTTTTGGAATCTAATGCTATCCCCATTTAAATAACGAATTTATTACAAACTTTTTCAATAAAGGATAGAAACCTAGTATTTCAAAAATAATTAAAATATAATTTTGTTTTAATAAACCGACGGAGCTTTTATTTGTTCGACTACGACTATTTGACGACTACAAGGAGGGAGTTTTCGGAGTTAGGCAAATAAAAAGTCGTGAGTCTAGCCATAGGTATTGCGTAGCAATCTTGCCACGATTTTAATTGTCTGGATAAACTTTTACTGCAAGATAAGGTTTGCAGCAATGAGCAATCCTGCGATAAAAACTAATAAAAATAGTAAAAAAACTGATATTAAATAAAATAATCAATACTAAATCCCATTATAAAATAGAAACTATGTTAAGAACCAAAGTTTTTAATTCCTTACTAAATAGTATGTAATTCAAAATTTATTAAACATTCGCTATTTAAAGCGGGGAATAATATTAGGATTACGCAATTACTTTTTCTGTTTTGTCATTCTTATATCTATTATTCCATTATTTCTTGTTATTTTTATTTAATTATATTTTTATGATATTTTTGTCATATACATTATAAAGATAATTATTTATTACTATTGGTGAGCAGAATTCCACTGCTTTGTTTCTCTCTCTCCAATTTCTAACAGCTAATCCCACTATTAAATAAAGAATTGTCGGAATTATACCTACTGAAAGTGAAAAAGAAACGCATCTGATCTACAGATACAATTCCTAAAAAGGAAGCAACGGATTTATCACTGCATCTTCCATAGTATGCATAATAACTAATGGGCCACATAGATTTAGTAACTCTAAAAATTTCTGTATACATTACCGTCCAGCATCATTACTACTATTGTTCCAACAAGGAAAAAAAGTCAATCTTCAACTGGTAAAAGTGTTTTTGTATTTCACTTTCGGACAAAAAATATCATAATATAAGGCAAGTGCCAAATCCACCAGATAAATCCGATAAGTAAGTACAATTTCAAATCAGATAATTTTAATTTTAACAATTGATTTGTAAGATAGGCTCTCCAAACTGATTCTTCAAATATATTTTTATAAATTGAGCGACAATCTGTGTAGACAAGATCCCAATATAAGTCGCAATTACAATATTTACATTGGAAAATTTGACACCTTTCGTTATTAATCCCAGTAATATAACAATTAAAGTAACGGTAGGATATATCAAAAACCAATCAAATATAACTTTTTATTATTTTTTTAAAGTTAATAGTAAAAACCCACGAATTTTTCCACCCGTCTCCTCCAAAAAGTACAAAGAAGAATTGTACAAATTAATGGAGATACTAACCAGATAAGCATTCCAAAAGGTTCTTCTCCTGCCATTGTTCCAACATTTTTCATAATGGGCTTGACTAGACAATTTATCAACAAGATATCCTATCCAACCACAAGCAGTACTAAAAATCGTAAAAAGATAATTATGTTTCGTTTAACCCTATTTGTATCATTCATTTTATCTCACCTTTCTTTTCTATATTCTTTTCTTCAATTTTTAAACCATTCTATGTTAAAAGCCATAGTCTAAAGTAGCCACTGTAAATTTACTGATTTCTTTAATGTTTTTCAGATATATCGTTTTCCTTTATTTAGATTTCTAATTCTCTCCTGATATTCTGTATCTATAAGTAAATAGTTTTTAAGTCTTTGCTCTTTCATCTTCGATATGTATTGATTCCTTAATTTTTAGTGCCGTATACTCTTCCTCTAAAGAATGAATGATTTTTATCAATCAGATTTTTGTTCATTTTTGAAAATATATCCCATAAAAAGAAGTTTTTCCGATATCTAAATTTTTGTCTTTGAGATATCAATAGGAACCCTTATCCATTCTATTAATGTTTTTGCCCAATATCAGTTATTGAGTATCTTTTTTTATTTACTCCTTTTTCAACAAGCTCTTCAAAAAGTAACCATTTTCGAAATAAACAATTTTTTTGAGAGTTGCCTGAATACTCCCAAGACTATCACTGCACATAGATTTAAAATTATTCCTGATGACATTTCAGAGCTCATATGCGGTCATTCTGTGTAACATTAAAATTCCTAAAATTATTTTATCCATATATATACCTCCTTATTTATATCTTATAGCAACATACCTTTTTAGGTATTGTAAAGAGTTTATTTTATAATTTTTCAGTATTTCATTTTTCCCATTTTATCATTTTAGACTTCATTGTTATTAAAAGTACAAAGTAATTTTTCCAATTTTATTGCTCCTAAGAAAATATAAAAATATCAATAGTGAATAAAAAAGACAACCTTTTAGGCTGTCCTTAAACAATGATATTTTTTACGATTTTTAAATATTCTCCTTTTTCAAAGTTTTAGCAAAACAATTTTCCATTTTTTACATAATGGTCAGCATTTTTGAATATGTTCTATCTCTTCATCAGTCAATTTTCTCACTATTTTAGCAGGACTTCCTAAAATGAGAACACCTTTCTCATAAGGAATTTTATGAGTAACTAAAGAACCTGCACCTATAAGACAGTTAGGAGCGATTTTTGTCCCGTTTAAAACTGTCTTGCCCATTCCTACTATCACATTATCTCCTATTTCACAGCTATGAAGTATCACGTTATGACCTACAGTAACATTTTTCTCCCACGATACAGGGAGTCCAAAATCAGTATGTAATGTCGAATTATCCTGAACATTGCTATTTTTCCCTATAATTATTTTCTCCACATCTCCTCTTAGTACCGCACCGAACCATATATTTACCCCGTCATTCAGTTCTACATTTCCCATAACATCAGCACTTTCAGCAATAAACACTTCTCCCAATATTTTAGGTTTTATTCCGTCCAATTCATAAATCATCCTGAACACACTCTCCTAACTACATATTTTTCTTTTTCAAGTATTTCTTATAAACTTTCTTAAATTCCAAATCTTCATCAATATTTTCTAACTTTTTCAAACAAATCCATTCTATTCTTCATAGTTTTCTCAATTGAGTGAAACTGCCTATATTCATCAATTTTAGCGTGATTGCCACTTCGCAATACTTCTGGAACAGTATATCCATCAATTTCTACAGGTCTTGTATATTGGGGAAATCAAGAAGTCCGTTGTAAAATGAGTCTGTTTCAAAAGATTCTTTTTTTATTACACCTTCCTTTATACGAATAACAGAGTCCATAGATTACAAGGGAAGGCAAGTCGATGCTGCTTAGGACATAATCTCCAATGGAAATTTCTTCATCCACAAATTTATCAATTACTCTTTGGTCAAGACCTTCGTAACGACCTGAAATAAGTACGATTTCCTCTTTTTGCTGAAAAGTTCAGTAACTTTTTTGTGAGTCAGCTGTTTTCCTTGCGGAGATAAAAATTACATAAGGTTTTTGAATTTTCGTTATTTACGTTGTTGTAAAATTCATAGTTTTTCGTAAAAAGAAGTTCCAGTAGGCTTCTGGCTTTAAAACCATTCCAGCACCATCGCCAAAAGGGATGTCGTCCATCTGGCTGTGTTTATTTCTAGCATAGTTCCTTATGTTTACAATATTAAAATCGATGATATCTTTTTCAGTTGCTCTTTTTAGTATCGTTTTGGGATAAATATTGTTCAAATAATTCAGGAAATAGTGTGAGTACGTTAAATTTCATTAATTTTTACCTCTTGTTTATTTTCAAATTATATCTATTCTCTCATTCCGTCAATCAGGCTTACTTCGATTCTGTTATTTGGAAAGTCTATTTTTGTTACAAATTCATCAATTAATGGAACCATAATTTCTTTTTGTATTAATATCTTCTATAATTAAGATGTTGTGTGCTACAGTTTCCATTACATCAATAATTTCTCCAATTTTTTTCATTTTCAGAAAATACTTCTATTCCAAACAAGTCTTTTACATAAAACTCCTCTTCATTTCTTTCAGGCAGTAAATCACGACGAATTTTTGACTTTATAGCCATTCAGTTCCTTCAAGCATCAATATTGTCAATCCCTTCAAAGTCCAAGATTGCTTTTTATCATTTAGCCTTTTTACGTTTTTACAACAAGTAATTTCTTTTTGTCATTTTTTCAAGAAGAACACGCTCATTTTTCGATAAGTTCAATATTTTTCAAAAATTGAGGTAATTTTAACAGCTGCCACGTAAATGATGTGTTCCGACAATTGTTCCTATATTTACTAAGTTTTTCCATTATTTGTTATTCTTCTCTCTTTCTTGAATTTTTAAATATCTTTTTAATTTTGTGAATTTTTCTGCTATCCTCAGCAATTGTTTTTTAAGTCAGCTAAGCTAATTCCATCAAAGTTAAGCTGCAACTGCTGAAATTACTCCTTCCACTAATGGAGCATCTGCAATTTTTGCTCAACTTGTCCTTCCAGCTCTTTTATTGCCTTAGCTGCATTAAATACAGAACTTCCCATATCTACGAAAACAAGTACTCCAGCACCGCTATCAGCACGGATTATTGCTTCCTTGACATTTTCGACATTTGTTCCGTAAACTTCCCTGCTTGCATTTCCACCATTTTCCAATGCAAAGTCTTCCTGCTTAAATACTTTTTACAAAATTAATAATTTCCTGTGCAGAGCGTGTTACTGTGGCTAACTACCACGATTCCTACTAAGTTATGATTATTTTCTTTCATTTTTTTATTTATGTCCTTTCATATTATGGTTATATTTTTAGTTTCTCCTAGTAATCTGTCTAAAATTATTGAAACAGCACTTCTGACACACAAAATGATTGTATCTAGTATTCCCACGGATTGGCTCCAGAATTTTATAGGATAAATCCATAATTTCATTTGTAAGTCCCCAACCTGTTCCAAATAAAATTAAATACGGAGTATCGTCTTCGATGATTTCTTTTCCTAAATCAGCATATCCAACAGTATTTGGGAAAATTTTTGCTGAAGTTGTAATAATTTTTGGTTTTTCCTTCAATTTTTCAATTGTTTCTATAGCACTTTGGACAGAATCTTCAAGTTCTGTATTTTCAAAAGGCTTCGTTTCTATTTTTTCGTTAAATTCTATCCCATTTCCTTCAGTCCAGTAGCCAATAATTCTGCCAGTCAGCTCTTTCTGGGCATCAACTGGAGTTATAATAAAATATTTTTTATATCGTAAGTTCTGCAAGTCCTAGAAATATCATATATATCAAAGTTTGTGACGGAAGTTGCCACGATGGCATTATTTTTGTTATATACAGGATAGTGTACAAGCCCCATATATGTTATTTCTCATTTTGGTATTCCTTTCAGTTTTTATTTATTTCGTTTCTGCCTGTAGCCACGTATCTGTTCATTTTGCTCCTTTATAAGCTAAAGCCATAATAAATAGTAGTACAGTTTGTATCCAGAAAAATTGCAAAATCGGTAAAATTAGTACTACAATTCCAGCAATTAGAGCAATTTTTAACACATTATTTCTATCGTTTCTCAAAATATCGTATAAGTAACGTAAAAATACGACAAGCAACGCTATTGTTCCGATTAGCCCATAACTTAAAAAGTAGTTCTACAAAGTGCATTATGTGAATGCGGATACACATAATTTGTAAATTTATAGTAAGTTTCCATGTCCATATAGGATATTGGTTTTTTAAAATTCTAAATGCCATATCAATAATTTCAACTCTTAGCCAGAAAATATTCTATTAACGTGTTTTCACGCAAGAATGGGAAAACGCCTGAAACTACTCCCAAAAATATATGATAAAAGCATCAAAATACATCCAGCAAAAATATCTTCTTCGTAAAAAGTAGAAAAATAATGCGAAATATTCCTAAAACAACTGCAATTAACGAAGATCTTGAACCAGTAAGCAGTATTGTCAGAATATTCATTAAAAATACAACAAAAATTAATTTTTTGATCAAAAGTAAAATATAAATTTATGATTGCTGACATCATCATAATGCTTCCTAAATAATTTGGATTAAAGTATGCAAAAATATCCGATTCTGTTATGCGTGAATAAAAATTCTCTAACCCAACTAAAAGCGAAATTCCGAAAAATTTTGCCATCCATTCCAAATTATTTTTAAATTCTACATCAACAATTAACGTATAATAACGCCCAACTACAATACATAAAAATATGGGAATTGCCATTAGACCTAAAATATTTTTATAAAAGGCGGAAGTTATAAGTGAAAAATCCCAAAACAATTCCCACTGTAATGAGCGACTTGTCCTTAAATATTTTTTTATATTCTCCAGTTATAAATATATTTATTAATATTAGAATGCTAAATAAGATAACTAAAGCATAATGTATAAAAAAATTGAAGCACCTAAAAGTAAATACAATTTTTCCAGATACTTCTGATTTTTGTATCCAAGTTTCCTCCTTATAATTATAATAACATAGTAAAACTAAATTTTAAAATTTTTTATAAGACTCCCTGCTCAAAGGCATAAGGAGTATATTTGCCACTTTTTGTATCAATGCTTTTTTAATGATTTTTACTTCCGTTGCTGTTTCAAATGTGAAATCTAGCCTCAATTCATCTAAATTCAGTTCATAAATATCATCTAGCCTTGGTATCAGGTTCATTGGCTTGTCTAGATAGAGTTCAATATTATCAAGTTCATTTTTACAATTTTGTACTTGTCATAAAAATTCGCCTTCCAGCTCCTTGTATTCCTTATCAAAAATTTTTATGTTCGATATACATTCCTTTTAGGTAACCGTAAATTACAAGCCCTTTTTTTCAGTTTGTCAGATTTTATGTTTTTAATTGTCGATAACTTAATTCTGGCGATAAAAAAATACTGTTTCAAGATTTTTGAAAGTAGAAAACATCTCAATTGTATGATTATTGAAAAACATTTAAGTTCCAGTCCAGCGTTTGTCCTTTTTATTCCAGTTTTTCTCCCATAATTGCCTGATAAAAGATTGGAAACTAGGTTTGTACCTGTTTTTTTATCTTATCTGTTTTTTTGACAAATTCTTTTTCCTTTGCAACATCAAACTGTTTTCGGTAAATTTTTTTGTTATTCCCATTTCACGGCAGGCGTTTTCCTGCTCATCATTTGTAACAAGTGCTGAAATAACAGGTTTTTACTATCTTTAGATTTTTCGTTTTCAGATTAATCGGTTCAAAAATTATATCGCTCAATAGCAGTTCTTTTATAAGAGCTCAAGCAATTTTTCCAAAAAAGTTCTGAAACACATTCTCTTTTGAGGTTTTTAGTTCACTAAAAGGAATGAACGAAAGTTCCATCATAATCAATCTGAATTTTTACCAAGTTCAAAAGTCGTATCTCCAAGTTCGCCAATTTTCTCTGCGATTTGCTCTTTTTGTAATCAATTTTTGGCATCTTGTTCAATAAGATTCCCTTTCTTTGTCACAGAAATTATCTCGTTTTCAAATTTTCAATTTCCAGCGTAAGTTCGATTTCCTCCCTTTTTGCAAGTAATGTCGCATTAACAGTGGCATACCTTTTGAAACTTTTATATTATGGATAATTCTGTCGTTAATTTCTTTAGAATAATTTTTGTAAATATATTTTTGTTCCTTTTGGTAATTTTCCGATTGAAACAATGTCAAATCTATTAGCTTTTTGAACTTTTTCTTTTTCATTGTGGCTATTTTTGCTTTTTATTTTTCTGTTCAGAATTTTTCACTTTTTTCCAGAGCTTCAATAATCCGAATTTTATTTACATATTCTCCGCTAATCTGCTCAAAAATTCTCATCTACAAATTGAACACCATCTCCTAAAAATTAATTCATCATCAATTTTTAAAAGTTATTTGATTCTCCAATCCTTGCTCCAAGAAAATATCCAAAAATTTGAAGAATATTTAAAGTTCATAAGTTTGTTATCCAAATAAAAATATCCTTTTGAATATCCACGGTTAAATAATTTATAACTTTCCGTCGGACGTGGAGTGCCTTTTAAAATATTGTCATAGTAGCTTACAGTCTCGAAAAACGTACTCACTTGATTTTTCCGTCCTTCAACTTTTTATCGCATCAATTCCAATATTTTTAACATATTGATTTCCTTATCCTGCAATAACTGGTCATTGGGCTTAAAAATAAGCACTTTCTCCATTTTTCATCTGTAAACCTTTTTACGGCAGGGAATAGGCACAAAGTCCACGGTTTCCACTTCTTCCTCCAATAAAAGTGCTTATGTAGCAATTTCCAGAATAAGAAATACAAAGTGAACCTGACACAAAGATTTCCAGTTCAATATCAGTATTTTTCACGAATACTTTTTATTTCTTCAAAGGAAAGTTCTCTAGCAAGGCAGACACGTGTAAGTCCTAGTTCCTTTAATTTATTGAGCTTCCACGTGATTTGCCACATCATCTGAGTACTTCCATGAATTTTTAAATCTGGAAAAATTTTCCTTCAAAAATTTCACAAATCCCAAATCCTGCACAATAACAGCGTCAATCCCATGTTCATAAACTCTCTTAATGTTGTTGTACATGCTGTTAATCTCACTATCTTTCAAAATCGTATTTAAAGTCATAAGTGTCTTAACGCCACGTGAATGAGCATAGTCAATTCCGTCGAATACTTCCTGCATTGCCAGATTTTCATTATTTCTTCTCGCTCCAAATCCTTTTCAGACCAAAAATACTTCATTAGCTCCAGCTTTCACGTGACAACCAGTTTTTCATAATTTCCTGCTGGTGCTAAAAATATTCATTTTTCCTTTTTATCAAAATTCATTTCCTGTTCCAATTTAATTTTCTCTCCATTTTTTCTAAAAGTTTTATCTTATATATTATAGCAAATTTGGTATTTTTCCAATTTATTTTTAATAAACTTGAAAATTATAAAAAAATATTTATTAATACTCATTTCTTGATAAATTTTCAATAAAAATCACTAATTTGAAAATTTTAAGAATAAAATTTAGAAACATATTTTAGAAATTCAAATTATATATAAAACTCTTTATTTTTGGATAAAAATGATATTATTAAAGCAACTAAACTATAAAAGGAAGGAGAAAAATACCAAAAATATGGAATTTTATAATTTTATTTATTTGGAGAACAAAAATTATAACTGATAAATTTTTTCTTATTATGATTATTTTTAGTAATTGCATTTGTATTATTTGCATTTTGGAAATGGTTTAAAGGGAAGTATTTCTTTAAGAGATAAGCGACTTAGACGCTCTTGGATTAATGTTTATTTTTCTGTTTGGCTGTATCATTTTGAAAATTATAGGGCTAGAAATAATCAGGGAAAAAGTTTATAAAAATTCGGCAAGTGTTATTAAAAATTAGCTGAAAAATTTAAAGTTAGAGAAGATGAGATTTTTATAAATACTACGAAATAACAGAACATACAGTTTATAAAAATAAGGGATAAGTTTTTATCAGATTCATTGGGTAGACAATAATATTCTGGTTGAACAAAATGACAGTTCCTTACGTAGATGAAATTAAAAACATTTAAAGAATAATGAAACTTCTTGTTTTTTATAAAGGAAAGATAATAAAAGAAAAGTGAGATGATGTAATTTGGATTTTATAATTCCTGTGGCGATGAAAACTTACAATCGGATTTATTGCTTTAGTAGTATTTATGAATTTAAACGGACGAAACCAGCTAGCTACCAACTTCAACAGAAGATCAGATAGGTAACCATGTTCTTGGGGGAATTATTGGTGGTGTAATTTTACAATCCGAGCATAACAATAGTTCAATTTTTAATAGTACTGTTAATATGGGGACTATTAATGACAACAATAGATTTTCTAAAATTCAAAACAAAATGTATGATAGATGGAGAAATTGTATACTTAATAAAAGGTGGAAAAATGATAACAGAAAATTTTTGCTCAGGCAACTCTTTCTATCCCTGATTTTTATACAAAAATTAAGAACAAAAGGTATTTTTCAAAGTATCAGAGATTGAAGATGCATTTATGGAATCAAATGGACAATTAATTGTTATAAAGAAAAACGATGAAAAATTATTCAAATTTATTAGTTTCCGAAGGTAAAATAATAGAAGATAACTTAGTGCATATTGGAAAAATGATGAATGGCTTAGAAAAGAACTGGCAAAAGTACAATGTTTTTAGATATTAATGATATTTTTCTTGGTGGAATACAGTAATGATGATAAACTTTTTATTGTGATAATATAAAAATAAATTTAGAAAAATACTCAAACAGCTATATTTATTTGTTGTCTGAGTATTTTTTATTTATGTTTCAATTTGTTCAAATAAATATAGAGATACAATAATTTTTTGTGTTTCAACTTAAAAAGTTGAAATATTTATAAAATAGTAAAAAGTAATTTACAGAATAAAAATTTTACAGTATAATATGGACAAAGAAAAGACAGAAAAATATTATTAAAGATAAATGATCAAAAAGATTTGGAAATAATATTTTATAAGAATAAATTATATTGAGGAGGAAAATTAATGGGAGCATTAGTAATCGGAGCTGGAGGGGTATCAAATGTAGTGTGCCACAAATGTGCACAAAAATTCAGGAAGTATTTAGTTCAATCATGATAGCCAGCCGTACAGAGGCAAAATGTGATGAAATCAAGGAAAGAATTGAAAAAGTAAATATGCTGGAAGAATTGAGATTCAGACTGCAAAAGGTGGATGCAAATAATGTGCCTGAACTAGTGGCATTGATTAATGAGTATAAACCTGATATTGTAATAAATGTGGCTTTACCATATCAAGACTTTGACAATTATGGATGCCTGTCTTGAAACTAAGACTGATTATTTGGATACAGCAAACTATGAACCTTTGGATACAGCCAAATTTGAGATACAGATGGCAATGGGCTTATAAGGAGAAAAATTTGAAAAGGCTGGGATTACTGCTATTTTAGGAAGTGGATTTGATCCAGGAGTTACTGGAGTGTTTTCAGCGTATGCACAAAAGCATTATTTTGATGAAATAAATTACATTGATATTCTTGATGCAAATGCTGGAGATCATGGTTATCCCATTTGCAACAAACTTTAATCCAGAAATTAATATTAGGAAGTTACAGCTAATGGAAGTTACTGGGAAGATGGGAAATGGGTAGAAACAGAGCCAATGGAAATTAAAAAGAGTGTATAATTTCCCGCAAATTGGTGAAAAAGATATGTACTTACTGCACCACGAAGAATTAGAGTCGCTTGCAGTAAATATTAAAGGTATTAAAAGAATTAGATTCTTTATGACTTTTTGGACAAAGTTACCTGACTCATCTAAAAGTGCTTGAAAATGTTGGGATGACTTCAATTGAACCAATAGAATTTGAAGGAAAGCAAATTGTTCCGTTGCAATTTTTGACAGCGGTATTGCCTGATCCAGCTTCACTTGGACCTAGAACAAAAAGGTAAGACAAACATCGGAAATATTTTCAGAGGTAAAAAGATGGAGTAGAAAAAAACTTATTATGTATATAATGTTTGTGATCATCAGGAATGTTATAAGGAAGTTAGCTCACAAGCGATTTCTTATACGACAGGAGTGCCTGCAATGATTGGAGCTCGCAATGGTGCTTACTGGAGAATGGAAAAACCAGGAGTATTCAATGTGGAAGAAATGAATCCAGATCCATTTATGGATGCATTAAACAAATTTGGACTGCCTTGGGTTGAAGATTTTAATCCAACATTAGTTGACTAATAAAAGAAAATATATTTACAGTAAAATAATTTTTGAAAAATCAGACTATTAAAAAGATGTACATGAATTTTCTTTGTTAGTAGTTTGATATATATTTAAAAATTATGAATAGACTATTTTAAAATTGAAAAAATAGGGTATAATTTAAGTATGAAATTAAATATAAAATTTTTTTAGGAGGAGAAAAATGAAAAAGATTGTAACGATTTTTAGTGTGATTTTTGCACTAATGTTAGTTGTAGCTATGGAAATAAACCAGCTACTGGTGATCAAGTGAAGGATGGTAAAACATCTGCAGATGCGACGAATTCTAAGAAAAGCTGTTGCAGTAGTATATTCTACATGGTAAAGGAGATAAATCATTTTAATGATGCAACTTTTCAGAGGATTAGAAAAAGCTCAGAAAGAATTAGGAATAACTTTTAAAGAGTATGAGACCAAAAGATCCATCAACAGAAGCAAAAATGCTTTGACACAATTTGCTGAATCTGGAGAATTTGACTTGATTATTGCAGTTGGATATAGCTATGAAAGATTCGTTGGTTGCAGTAGATCAAGACTTTCCCAGATCAAAAATTTGCAATAATTGATGAAACTGTAGAAGGTTTACCAAATGTTGCTTCTATTTTGTATAAAGAACATGAAGGATCATTCTTAGTAGGAGCATTGGTCGCAATGATGGATAAAACAGGAAGTGTTGGATTTGTTGGTGCGAATGAAAAGTGATCTGAATCAAGAGATTCTATGCAGGATATGCACAAGGTGCACGATATATAAAACCTGACATCAAAGTTCTACCTGTTTATATTGGAGGAAATAACTCATTTAATGATCAAGCATCAGCTAAAGCTAAAAACTGAAACATTAATTCAACAAGGTGCGAGATGTTATTTATCATGCCGCTGGAGCAAGTGGATTAGGGAGTTTCCAAGCAGTTAAAGATGTTTATGGAATTGGAGTGGATTCTAACCAAGATAACTTATATCCAGGAATAATTTTGACATCTATGATGAAATATGTTGATAATACAGTATTTGATATTATAAAAGCTACTATGGATGGAAAAATTTGAAGCAAAAAGTTCAAACTTTTGGAGTTAAGGAAAATGGAGTAGGAACAACTAACTTTGAATTTACAAAAGATAAAAATTGGAGAAGAAAACATCAAACGTCTTGAACAAATTAAACAAGACATTAAAGATGGTAAAATTCAAGTAAAACCTGCATTATAATTAGTTTTTTCAAAAATAAAACATAAAAATTAAAGTGTAAAAATTTACTAAAATAAGTTATTTGAATACTCAGTGCAGTAATAAATGGTTGTTTGAGAGTGGAAATTGATTGATTCCCATTCTTTTGCAACCTTTTTTTATCTTTTTAAAATATCTAAAGTTTTTATTGAACATAATTATTAACCTCATAGCTTGAATAAACTATTTTTGGTTTTTAAGTTTGATTTTAACAATACATTACAATATTTAGGAGATGATTTTATGAGAGCAGTTGATATAATTGAAAAAACGTGATAATCTTAAATTATCTGATATAGAGATAGAATTTTTATTAAATGAATATTTGGCTGGAAATGTACCTGATTATCAGATGTCAGCATTTCTTATGGGAGTTTACTTTAATGATATGACACAGGAAGAGCTGTTGAAAATTTACAATGGTAATGAGAGATTCTGGAGATGTTATAAAATTTGATGAAATAGATAAATTTCTTGTAGACAAGCATAGTACAGGAGGTGTTGGGAGATAAAGTTACAGTAATACTTTTCTCCCTATTTTTATCAGCACTTGGAATGGGAAATGTGAAACTATCTGGAAAAGGACTTGGACATACTGGAGGAACAATTGACAAGTTTGAATCAATTCAAGGATTTAAGTTTTTCAACAACAAAAAGAAGAGCTTGTAAAATTGCCAATAAAACGTGGAGTTGGGCTGATGGGCTATAGTGACAAAATTGTTCCTCTTGATAAAAATTATATTCTTTGCGTGATGTAACTGCAACTGTACCAAGTATTCCATTAATTGCAAGTAGTATTATGAGTAAAAAATTAGCAATTTATTCAGATGTTATAATTCTTGATGTAAAAGTTGGAGATGGAGCTTTTATGAAAGGATTTAGAACAAGCTAAAAATTGGCTGAAAGAATGATTGAAATTGGAAAAGGTGCTGGAAGAAAAGTTAAGGTTGTACTTAGCAATATGGATGAACCGCTGGGACACGCAGTTGGGAATGCAAATGAAAATTATTGAGCTATTGAGTTTCTAAAAAGGAAATTGTTCGACTGACGTAAAAGAAGTTGTTTACACTATCTGCAGGACTTGCCTTGAAAGAAAAAGGGTGAATTAACAGAGCTTAGTGAGCAAAAGATTGACGAAGTAATAAAAATGGAAGTGCATTGCAAAATATTAGCAGAATTTATTGGAGAAAGCGGTGGAAATAAAGAGCTTATAAATGACTATAACTTACTTCCAAAAGCTAATTCTGTGATGGAAATTTTCTGAAAATGAAGGATATATATATAAAGACAGAAGAAATTGGGAAAAGTCGCAATGATTATAGGTGCTGGACGTGCAAAAAAAGAAGATGAAGTTGATCATGCAGTTAGAATTAATATTTTTAGAAAAGTTGGAGAAAAAGTATCAAAAATGAAAAAAATCGCTGAAATATATTACAATGATGACAAAAATGTGCAAGATTCCAAAAATATGATTTTTGGATGCATATGTAATAACACCAGAAAAAGTTGAAGAGCCGAAGGCAATTTTAGAAATAATAGAATAATTTTAAAGTTTTATAAATGCGTTTGATGGAATTTTTAGGATTAAATTTTTTAATTTTTATTCTGTCAAAGGCATTTTTATAATAGACAAAAAGCACAATAATATGATATAATAAATAATGTTTTAATAAACTAGAACATTGAAATTTTAGGAGTGATAAAAATAGTTATAGATAAAAGAAAAAGAGTAATGCTTTGTTATGACTTGTATTCTTTTTATGATGACTTATTCGAGTCTTTTAGGAACACCTAGTTTTTAGTCACAAATTAAGTGTTTTTGTAGATGAGAATGATTTGATCCATGAGGGATATTTCGAGATTTGATTGTGAAAATTAATCAAATTGAAATGCAAAACAATAGACGATTGACAAAGGAATTGAAGAAAATTGGAAAACGTAAGGAAAAAGAAAAGGAAAACATAAAGATAGCCTTTTTAGTCATTTGAAAAATCAAAATATCGTTTTTATAAAACTTATGATAAAATTCCTAAAAAGTATTGGAAATATTAGTGCTTTTTAATGAAAAAAGATGAAAATAATTTGCGAACTACGAGAATAAAAATCAAATATTTTAAAGCCTGTAATTTTTAAAAATTTAATATACGAAAGGAAAAATTAGAAAAATGTTAAAAAATAGGAGAAAAAAATATTTGGTACATCAGATGAGAGAAATCAAAAAATGCAAAAATTGGTAGACAAAATTAACGAGATTGAACCACTTTTTGAAAAACTGACAGATGAGCAATTAAGCTCATAAAACAGTTGAATTTAAAGAAAGATTAGAAAAAGAAACACTTGACGATATACTAGTGGAGGCATTTGCAACAGTTAGGGAAAGCTTTCTAAAAGACTTATGGGTATGCGTCACTATGATGTTCAGCTCATTGGTGGAATGATATCTTCATAAAGGTTGCATCGCAGAAATGAAGACGGGGAAGGAAAAACTCTGATGGCAACACTGCCAATTTATTTGAACGCATTGCCAGGTAAAGGAGCGCACGTTGTAACGGTTAATGATTATCTTGCAAAAACGGGATAGAGATATTATGGCAGGGACTTTTTGAGTTTTTGGGATTGACTTCTGGAGTTGTTGTTGAAACATTACACCAGAACAAAGAAAAAGTCGCTATAATTGTGATATTACTTATGGAACAAATAATGAATTTGGATTTGATTATTTGAGAGATAATATGGTTGGAGAGCTTGATGAGAAAGTACAACGTGGACATAACTATGTTATTGTCGATGAGGTAGATTCAATCCCTAATTGATGAGGCAAGAACGCCACTTATTATTTCGGGAGCGAGCAGAAGAAACTACAGAATGGTACAACACTTTTGCAGAAGTTGCAAAAAGACTTAAAAAGAAGCTACAAAACTGAAGAAATTAAAGATAAGAAAAAAATACTGTAATTCCTGATGAAGATTGGGAAGATTATGAAGTTGATGAAAAATCACACACAGTTACAATTACTGATAAGGGAATTAAAAATGTTGAAAAGAATGTTAAAAATTGATAATTTATATTCGCCAGAATATGTAGAACTTACTCACTTTTTAACACAAGCATTGAAAGCAAAAAGAATTGTTTAAACTAGATAGAGATTATATTATAAACGATGACAATGAAGTTATTATAGTAGATGAGTTCACTGGACGTTTGATGGAAGGAAGACGTTATTCAGATGGACTGCATCAAGCGATCGAAGCAAAGGAAAAATTGGAAGTTGCTGGAGAAAATCAGACTCTTGCGACAATTACATTACAAAACTATTTCAGAATGTATGAAAAATTGTCAGAATGACGGGGACTGCAAAAACAGAAGAAGACGAATTTAAACAAATTTACAGCTTAAAAGTTATTGTAGTGCCTACAAATAAACCTGTTGCCAGAGTAGATTTAGCCTGATGTTATTTATATGAATAAAGAATGCAAAATATAAAAGCAATTGCAAGAAAAATAGAAGAACTTTACCAGAAAAGGGACAGCCAGTTCTTGTTGGTACAGCTTCAATTCAGCATTCAGAAGAAGTATCTGCATTATTGAAAAAAGCTAAAATACCATCATGAAAATATTGAAATGCGAAACATCATGAAAGAGAAGCAGAAATTATTGCACAAGCAGGAGCGTTTCAAAACAGTAACAATTGCAAACAAATATGGCGGGACGTGGAACTGATATTAAAACTTGGAGGAGATGCGAATCGTTTTGCTACAAAAGTTGCGTAAAAGGAACACCTGAGTATGAAGATGTCTACAGAGCATATGTAAAGAGAATGTGAAGAAGACAAGAAAAAGTGATAGGCTGGTGGATTGTTTATTTTGGAACAGAAAGACATGAAAGCAGACGTATTGATAATCAGTTAAGAGGGCGTGCAGGGCGTCAAGGAGATCCTGGAACATCAGAGTTTTATTTGTCGCTTGATGACGATTTGATGAGATTATTTGGTGGAGATAGATTAAAAAGCATGATGAAAAATGTTAAAAATTGACTGAAGATGAAGAAATTCAGTCACAAACAAATAAGTAAATCTGTTGAAAATGCTCAAAAACGTATTGAAAGCCGAAATTTTCTCATCAAGAAAAAGCCTTATCGAATATGATGATGTAAATAATACTCAAAGAGAAGTTGTTTATGAGCAAAGGGATGCTATCTTGAAAAATGAAAACTTGAAAGAGTTAATTACAAATATGATTTCAGATACTGTAGATGACATTGTACATTCTAGCCTATGTTGGTGAAGATAATGGGGAGAAAGACTTTTAATTTATTATCAGATAAACTTTCATGAAACATTTGAATATGAAATTTCAGCAGATTTAGCAAAATGCAAAGTGCAGATGAGATTTCAAATATGTTTATGATGATTTGGTAAGAATTTATGATGAAAAAGAAGAGCAATTGGAGAAGAAATTTTTAGAAGAATTGAAAGATACATTATGCTGGAAGTACTAGATTCTAAATGGCGACAACATTTGAAAGGATTTAACAGAACTGCGTGAAGGAATAAGACTACGTTCATATGGACAAAGAAATCCTATCTCATGATTATAAAAATTGTAGCTTATGAGATTTATAATGAAATGATTGACGCAATAAAACGTGAAACAAGTTCATTTATCTTAAAATTAAGAGTTCGTAGTGAAGAAGATACAAACAACTTGACCTCATGAAGAAGTTTCAAATGTAAGATATGAGCATGAGGAAAAATGAGATGATAGGTGATGATATTTCAGATAAAACACCAAATGAATCACACCGTCCCCTTTCAAGAAGAGAAAGAAGAGAACGTGAAAGAAGAAATGTATAATTTTGAAAAATTACTTACTAATTTTAAATAAAAATATTCATATTTTTATAAGTTTTAGTAAAAATTGTTTTTCTTAGATTAATTTATTTTTATAAGGGTATGATATTTCATGCTCTTTCTTTTCGTTTTATAATAAGTTTATTAATTTATAGTTGTAAATAAAAATAAGGAGTTGGTAAATATGGCATTTTTATTAGGAAATTTTATTCCGATATCGAGGTGTTTTGCTAATTATTTTTGTACTTTCGCTTGTTGGATTTATTCGTGTTCCGATGGATAGGGCGACGATTTATAAGTGGATTTAAAAAGAAGAGTTGTGACTGGAAATTGGCTTTTTATTTGAGATATTTTGAAAGAGTGGATTATCTAGATCTATCATTATTTTTCTGTAGATGTTAACACTTCGGTTTTTGTTCCAACAAATGATTTTATCAATATAAAAGCTGATGCAATTGTAAAACTACAAATTTCACAAGAGCCAGAAATTTTGAATATTGCTTCTAAAAACTTTTTAAATAAAAAAGCGAATATATTGGTGAATCTATAAAAGGAAGTGCTGGAAGGAAATTTACGTGAAATTATAGGACAAATGAACTTGAAGGATATGGTTCAAAATAGAAAAGAATTTAATGTGAAAGTTCAAGAAAATGTATCCCCAGACTTACAGGGAAATGGGTCTTGTCAGTAGTTTCATTTGCTGTACAGTCGTTTATGGATGAAAAAGGGTAATTGATAATTTAGGAATTGGAAAATATTTCAAAAATTTCAAAAGACGCAAGTATCGCTAAAGCACAGGCTGAAAAGGAAATTGCTATTGCAAAAGCTAATGCAGATAAGGAAGCAAAGGACATTGAATTAAAAAGTAGCAGAAGAAATTGCTGAAAAACAAATAAACTAGAAATAGCAGATTTAAAAATTGAGTCAGATACGAAAAAGCCTCTGCAGATATGACTTATCAACTAGAAACTGAAAGAAAAGAAAAAGAACTGGAAGAAGTTCAGGGGAAAGTAACTTTACTCGTGAAACACAGGCACATAAAAACAAATCAGGCAAAAATTAGAAGCTGAAATCAAAGTAGATAATCAAATAAAATCGGATGCAGAACTTTATAGAAAGACGAAAAACAGGCTGAAAGTAAACTGATTGAAGAACAAAGAAAGCCAGAGCAATCCTTTACCAAAAAGACGAAAAGAAGCTGAGCCTTTGAAAATAATGGCACAACAGGAGGGAGAAGCTATGAAAAATCAAAGCACAAGTTGATTCTGAAAGTATAAAATTAAAGGCTCAAGCAGAAGCAGAAAGTATTAAATTAAAAGCATTGGCAGAAGCTCAAAGTAAACGTGAAATAGGACTTGCTGAAGCTGAAGCAATAAAAGCAAAAAGCTCTTGCTGAGCTCGAAGGAATAGATAAAAAAAGCTGATGCAATGATATGGAAATGCCGCAATTATGGAAATGTACTTTAAAAGCATTGCCAGAAATTTCAAAAATATTGCATGCTCCACTTAATAATATTGATAAAAATAACTATGTATGGTGATGGAAATACTTCTAAATTAGTTGGAGATATTACAAAATCAATTGCTCAAATTAATGATGGTATACAGATCTCAACAGGAATTGATTTAAAATCTGTATTGGCTGGAATGCTGGGAGGAAAAATAATTTCTGATAAAGAAAAACTAGATTCTGAAACTAAGGATAATATTAATTCTGAAAAATAAGAAATAATAAATGATTTGTCTACAAAAATAATAGGGACTATTTTTCTAAAAAGTTAATTTTTAGGACTTAGTCTTTTTCTTAAAATTTATTTATAAAAGATTTTAAGATGTTGAAAATTGGAAAGTTTTAATGAATTTTAAACTATTTATATAGTAATACTTTCTTTAAGGCTCTATATTATTTTGAAAATGAATAACAAAAGAATTTAAATGTCTTTTTGGTCTATACATTAATGAAATTTAATAATGAATATGGTATAATTAAAACAATTAATTTTATAGATACTTGATTTTTAAATAAAAATTAAGAGTTTTAAGAGAAATGTTATTTTAAAAATAATGAAAAATGAATAAAAAGGGAGAAGTTTAATTTTTACTCAGAAAAATATTAAAGTTTAGATAGAATAGTTACAATTTTTAATTATTGCTAATTTTTATATCAAAATTAAGAATGAAATAAAGATAATATCTAAATTTAGGAGAAGGGATGAAAATTATGAAAAAGAGGAGATGGAAGAAAAGGGAAATATTAATTGGAAAGTTGAACACAGTGATAATAATAGAATTGATGAAATATTAGAAAATATTGAAAATATTAATACTAAGCTAGATGGAATGAATGAATTATTTTTGATTCAGAGTACGAGTTTTGAAAAAGAAATTGCGGATAAACTTCACAAAGAAATTCAAGAATATAGGAATGATTTACATTTTCAGCTTATCAAAGCTCTCTTATATTTGATTTGATAAACGATGAAGGAAAGTATGAAAAGAGGTTTGAAATTTTTTGGAAAAACGGATGAGGAAAAGTTAAAAATTACTCAAAGTTATATTGAAGAAATCTGAAATGATTCTTGATAACAATAATATAGAAATTTATGATACAAAGAATGAAGAAAATTTAGATTTTGATGGGAAAAAGCAAAAAAATAATATTGACACTTCAGATAAAACAACTACATAGGGTAAAAATTTATAATATTTTTGAGCAGTGGCTATATATACAAAAGGAAAAGTAATTTTTCCTGAAAAGTAGTAAGTTTATATTCATCAAAAAGACGAAGAAAAATGATAAAATGAAGGGAGAATAAAATGTCAAAATATGTGTTTGGAATTGATTTGGGAACAACGTATTCATGTATAGTACGAGTAGATGATACGGCAAGAGCGGAAGTGATAAAAATAATGATGGAGACAATATAACACCTTCTTGTGGTTGCGTTGGAAGGAGATAATGTTATTGTTGGAGCTGATGCAAAAAGCTGAGCTAGTATTAAATCCTGAAACAACAGTTATGCTCGTAAAACGTTGATGGGAAAAACTGATTTGCAATTAACTATAATGGGAAGATAAGACACCTGAGGAAATTTCAGCATTTATCTTGAGGAATTAACGCAAGATGCGTCAGAGCAGACTTGGAGTGGAAGCTAAAGATGTCGTAACTTAACTTGTCCAGCCTATTTTTGGTACAGCAGAACGTACAGCTACAAAAATGCTGGTATAGATTGCTAGGCTGAATGTGTTGGAAATCATAGAGTGAGCCAACATGCGGCAGACTATATTATGGATGCAAAGGAACAGGATGAAAAACAATTTTAATCTATGATCTTGGTGGTGGAACATTTGATGTAACCATTATGAGGATAAGTGCTGATAAAATTGCAGTTATTTGTTCAGATGGAGATCATGTTTGGGTGGGAAAAACTGGGATGAGGTATTAATTGGATATTTAGTTAATCAGTTTGTCGATAGGTTATGATATTGAATTGACGAATATGCAAAACAAGATTTACGATTGAAAAGCAGAAAAATAAAAACAACTAACTTCGAGAAGTCAAGCTGGAGATATGTTGGAAGTTATGGAAATAGAGAAAAGTGACAATAACTAGAGATGAATTTGATGAAATAACATCTACTCTATTAAATGAAACATTAGAAGAAAAACTAAAAGAAAGTCTATTGAAGTTGCAAAAATAAAGGATATGATGTAATTGATGAGATCTTTTAGTTGGTGGTTCTACGAGAATGCACGCAAGTTAAGAAAGCACTTGCCAAAAATTTCAAGTGAAAATTGAAATTAAAAATTCTTGAACCAGATGAGCTCTACAAAAGGCGACAATTCATGCTGTAAATGTTTATGTAAACAATCAAAAAGTCTTACAGCGAAGGACTTGAGATCAAATGAAGAAGTGAAAGTTACAGTTAATGGCGATGAAAAAGAGCTGAAAGCACAAGATTATAAGGAAAATTTAACATTTTCTCCTGAAATGATGAGTATTGGTGAAAATGAGAGAAAATTGTTATAGCAACAACAAAAAGTTTTGCTGTAAAAGTAGAAAATAAAGAAGGAATTAAAAGTTGTTTTAATATGATAATAAAAACGAAGCAATGCCTAGTGGATTTTTGGAAGTATCAGGTACCTTTTAGTACACTTTATGATAATCAAGCTACAGTTGACATTGAAATATATGAAAATGATTACATGGATAAATATTTTGAAGTGGATGAGGAGTTTGAAAATAGGAGATGCAGTGTTAGAATTACCTAAAAATACACCTGCTGGCTCGCATGTTGAAATTACTCTTAAATTAAATAAAGAAGGGATTTTTAGAAGTAAAAGGATTAGATAAAAACTGAAATAAGCAAGTTAATGTAAAATGTGAAACAAAAGGTGTAATGACAAAGGAAGAGTTGAAAGATTGACACAAAAATCACAGGAATAGCGGTATTGCCAGCATTCTTAATAATGATTAACATATTTGAGTTTGAAAATTGAACTGATAAATACTAAATAATTTAGTAGTATGCAAATAACAAAATTATGGTTTTATAAATTGCAAATTCAAAAATAATTTTCTATGGAAGGAGGAAGAAGTTTGAAAAATGGCAGAAGAGAACATAGCCAAAATCACGCAATAATTGGTATGAAATACTTGAATTAGAATATTATCAGTTCCCTGGAAGAAAAATGAAAAGATAGGAGTTTAGAATTGAAGAGAAAAAGCGGCATTGGTTGGCAAAAAGAAAGTGATCCATTTGATGGATATAAAATATACACTTGGCCAAAAGTGGCATTATACAGAAAGAAATGCTAGATGAAACTAAAAGAAAAGAACTTATCGAAGACGCACAACAAAAGCTATTTGAACCAATAGACGACTTTTAAAATATCTTGGTGGAGTTACAGTTACTGAAAAATAGTAATGAGATTGCTAATAAAAACTCGAAGGAGGAAAATCTTGTACGAGAACGGATAGAGCGGATTAAAAATAGAACAAAAAGAATACTGATAGAAAGTATACCAAAAATTTTTGAAATATGTTCATATAAAATTTGATGAGTTTTATGACTCAGCATTTGAGAAGTATCTAGAAATATTAAACAAGGATAATTTATATGATTTTTCTGGTTTCAGAAGTGACTGAATATAAAAAATTTAATACAACAGACAAATTGATGACAATCGAAAAATTGATTAAGTTTGACAATGAAACTTCTGCCAGCATATAGTGCTTAGTGAATTAATGTTAAATGATAAAAATAAAATAAAAATATGATGATTATTTGCGACATTTAAAGTATTTGAAAAGTATACAAGGAATTAGAGAAAATAGAGCAGGTTCATAATTTAACAAAAATAAAATTCCTGCTAACGAATGTATTCATAAAATTGATAAAATATTAAAAATAAGAATGAAGCACAAAACATTGTAATTGGATTTTGTAAAGAAAATAAAATACCATATATAACTCCAAATATTTCAAATAAAACAAATGAAAATATTGAAAGTAATAAATCTAAACGAGAAATAAGACAAAGCAGATATACCGAAAAATCAGAAAATTTAGTGTATTGAAGCTCTAAGAGCTATAAAAATCTAAGTTTTGCAGTAAAGACAAAAATATTTGAATGATGCGAGAATTATACTGGGCTGAAAAATTCATCAATCACTGTATTGCAAGAAAAATTAGATGAAGTTAAACGAGGAAAAACTACAGGCGAATAAAAAGTAGTAATACTGTAAATCAAATAAATAAAAGTGTCAGAATTAGTAATAAAGAGGTTAAAAACATATACACGTAATAATAATAAAAATGGTATAAATATTATTTTTTCAATATATAATAGTATTTTGTTTAACAATTATTGGACAACAACATCATTGGGATCTTCTGAAATACAAAGGAAATCAAGAGGATACAGAAATTAGACAATGAAAAATATAATTTCAACTGTGGGAAGAAGAAAAATAATACTCTTTAGAGCCAAATGCTATTTTTCTGTTACAACAAATAATCTTTATTACAGCGGAAAAACAGATACATATTTAGAACAAACAGCAATGGTAGGAAATAGTAACATAGGAAACTATACTTCATTAGTTATAGAAAATATTCTACAGATACGATATGTTGCTAGAAAATGGAGTAAAAACAGAGTGTTTAAATTTAAATGTGGAGTAAAAGTTAAAAAGCTAAAAGGAACAACATTATTTGTTGAGAATGCTGAAGATGTTGTAGCTTTAAAAATAAAGACATTGCGGAAGAAAAATGCACTACTAAAGAAAACAAAGGATGTTTTACTGATTTTACAAAAAGTCAAAGAGAATAATTAAAATAAAAAGTTTTTAATATATACAAATCAAAACATAGTTATCTTATGGTATTCCATATTTTTATGGTATAATATTTACAGAAGCAGAAATGGAAAAGGAAGTAGAAAAATGAAATTAGGGGATAATGTGATATAATAGCACCATTAAATGTAAAAACAATGATTCAAAGACTGGCTATCTTTTTATTAAATCCAACCCTTGTAAATAATGTGAAAGATAGAAAGTTTTTGAAAATGTGAAGTTCAGAAAGATATAGAGATGGAAAAATAAAAAATAAATGAAAAATATTTTTGTAAGAAAAATGATGTACTATTTCGCAAGAGGAAGTAAAATAGAAGTTGTGTATGTGGATAAAGATTATGAAAATGTACTACCAGCCACACTTTATTTTATTTTGAGAGCAAATGAAAAGGTAAATCTAAAATACCTGCAATGGCTTTTTGAAAACAGAGTTATTGATTGCTTTATTTTTGATACAAGACAATGAGTGCTGTAAGGGCAGTAAACAAAACTGATATTGTGAGAGCTTGATATAGACTTGCCTGAAAGAGAAGTACAGGATAGAATGGTAGAAATAATAAATAATTTTTGAAACAGAAGAAGAAAGCACAATGGAATATTTACAGCTTAAGAAAAAGTATATAGAAGAAAAATTCATAGCGGAAAATAAAGGTGATAATAAATGAAGAATAAATTTTTGAATCTATAATGGAAGGGATTGGAAAATAACAAAAATTATCAAAAATCATCAATCCAAAATGTCAGCTTCTCTTATATATTGCTAACTGCTGAGTGAGTAGTTGTGGGAAGAACTAGAAAATTTACGAGATGATAATTATTTATTTTTAGAATATTTAAACAATCTTGGATTTGAATATAATTTTCAAAAGTAGTTATTTGGAAAATATAGAAAAACTATCAAACTAAGATAGATATGTTTGCAGAAACATATGATTTTGTAATGAGTATCCTGATACAGATGAAAGATTATCGAAAGCTTAAAACAATCAGAAATGGATTTAAAATTAGATATTTTTAAGAGGTAGATATGAAAAATAGTCAAAAATTATGCAGATGGTGTGATTAATATGTCTATTATGATGATAAAAGTATTAATGAGTTATCTGCAGAGTTTTTAAATATTCAAAAGAATGAAATTTTATATAATAATGATGAAAATAACAATTTTTAGGAGAAAATAAATAAAAATGATAAAAATACAATCATTGAGATTTTTAAATGCTATGGCAAATCTCGAAAAATTCAGAAAACACGAGTAAAAATTTTTGACAAAGAAAATAATGAAAAACAATATATGATTTTTATAAAAATAGGAATGATTGAAAAAGACGCTTTTATCTAATGGATAGTAACAAAATAGAAGAAATTATAAAATGGATAAAATAAAATGTGTTGTTTCAATGCCTTTTAATATATATATTGAAAAATCAAGTAATACTTTTAACGATGATAAAACTAACAGAAATAATATATTATTTATTCAGGCACAAAATTTCTTTGAAAAGGCAGTGACAAAATAAAACCTGAGAAAATTACAAAGGAATTAGTAGAAGTTTTAGAAGTAGTAAATAAAATGGTATTTCTAGACTAATCTCTCAAATGAGCAGTATTAAAAAGGCTGTAATTTAGATATATTAGGTTATGTCTTTAAAACAAAAGAATATGTTGATTTGGATGAATTAAAAGCCGAAAAAGATAACATATTTAACTTAATGATTCAAAATAGAGAAAATTAGACAATCTTATAAAAATATTTTGGAAGAAAAATAAATTTTATAAATACGTATAAGGAGTCACAAGAATGAAATTATTAACAATTAATGTTCATGATGATGGAAAGAAAAATCAAATGGAAAAATTGATATTTTTAGCACGAGATATTGCAGAAAAGCAGTATGATGTGATAGCGATGCAGGAAGTAAAATCAACTTATGAACAATCCTATAATTTTTGATGACATAAGACAGAGAAAACTATGGATGGGTACTTTTGGAAAATTACAGGAATATACAGACACAGATTATTATTATCATTGGAGTAACTCACATATTGGATTTAGTAAGTATAATGAAGGTGGCAATAATAACAAGACATAAAAATAAAAGGCTGAAGATGAGTTTTACTGTACTTTTGCTCGAATCAGTAAAGAACAATATCTGCAAGAAGAATTGTTAGTATCACTATTGATTATAAAGGACAGGATATTGAATTTTACAGTTGTCCATCATGAGATTTTACCAAATTGTGAAACTGAAGATATGGGAGAAAATTTGAGAAATATTTTTGAAAAGATCTAAAAACAGATAATTTAAAAATATTAATAGGAGACTTTAATACAGATGCCAATGAAAATCCTGAAAGATTATCAAAAATATTTTAAACCAAGGATTATATGATACATATGTTTTAGCTGAAAAAGACCATAGGGTAACTGTTGATAAAAGGAATCTCATGGATGGATCATATAAATCTCAAAGAGAATAGACTATATTAGTAATAAGGAAATAAAAGTAAAAAGGTAAAGTTATGATAATGAAAACAAAGATAAATATCAGATCATTTTGGAATAGAATTGAATTAAAAATTTAATTGATTATAAATGATAATTTTAAAATGAAATCATAATGTTAAACTAACAAAAACCTAGTAATAATCGGAGGTTTTTAATAACATAACGAATTTTTAAAAATTGATAGAAAAAGATATACGTAAATGTATTGACATTTTAAAAAGTGTAGTATATTTAATATAAGGAAAAATAAATCAAATATATAAAAATTTTTAGGAGGTAGTAAAAAGATGATGATCCAACGTTTTGGTGGAGCAATGATGGCACCAGTACTATTATTTGCATTTACAGGGATAGTAGTAGGACTGTCTTCAGTATTCACTAATACGCAAGTTATGAGGAGCATTGCTGAAGAAGGTACAATATAGCACAGTTTTGGTATGTAGTACAAGAAGGTGGTTGGACAGTATTTAGACAAATGCCATTATTATTTGCAATAGGATTACCAATAAGTTTGGCAACAAAGACAAATGCAAAGAACATGATTTAGAAACATTTGCATTATACATGACATTTAACTATTTTGTAGTTGCAATATTAAAAGTTTTTCTGGAGTAGATACAGCTAAAATGGTAGCAGATAAAGTAACGGGATATCTTGCAATGGGTGGAGTTCCAACATTAGACACAAACTTATTTGGTGGTATCTTGATAGCGACATTAGTAGTATATCTGCATAATAAATATTTTTGATCAAAAATTACCTGATTTCTTAGGAGTATTCCAAGGTTCAGTATTTGTATACATGGTAGGATTTGTAGTGATGATTCCTTGTGCATTCTTAACAGTATTAATTTGGCCTAAAGTTCAATTGGGAATTGGTGCAATGCAAGGATTTATGAAAGCTTCAGGAGTATTTGGGGTATGGATTTATACATTCTTAGAAAGAATATTGATTCCAACAGGACTGCATCACTTTGTTTACACGCCATTCATATTCGGATCGCGACTGTTCCTAACGGAATTCAAGTTTACTGGGTTGAACTATATAAAAGAATTTGCTCAAAGCACACAATCATTGAAATCTTTATTTCCGCAAGGTGGATTCGCGTTACATGGAAACTCAAAAATATTTGGTGCGGCAGGGATAGCTCTTGCTATGTATGCTACAGCAAAACCTAATAAGAAAAAGTTGTAAGCGGCATTATTAATACCTATAGTATTTACAGCGGTAGTTTCAGGTATAACTGAGCCATTGGAATTTACATTCTTATTTATAGCTCCAGTATTGTTTGCAGTTCACGCATTTTTTAGCGGCAACAATGGCGACAACAATGTATGCTTTTGGAGTAGTTGGAAATATGGGTGGAGGATTACTTGACTTCTTATTCCTAAACTGGATACCTATGTTTAAAAATCACTCTGGAACAGTATTTACTCAAAATAATAATAGGATTAATATTTACAGCGATATACTTCTTTGTATTTAAAATCTTAATTCAAAAATGAATCTTAAAACTCCAGGTAGAGAAGATGAAGATGAAGAAATGAAACTTTTATACTAAAGCTGATTATAAAGCTAAACATGGTGAAGGTGGAGCTGCTCTGGTTCTTCAGATGATCAGTATATGGATCAAGCAATAATCATTCTTGGAAGCATTAGGTGGGAAAAAGATAATATTGAAGAATTGAATAACTGTGCAACAAGATTAAGAGTAAGTGTAAAAAGATGAATCAAAATTAGCAAAAGACAGTACGCATTTAAAGCTGGTGGAGCACTATGGAGTAGTTAGAAAAAGGTAAAAGCAATTCAAGTAATCATCGGATTGTCAGTACCTCAAGTAAGAGAAAGAATTGAAAAATTTAATTAAATAAAACATAAAAATTAAGAAAGAATTTTCAAAAGTTATAGAGAACTTAAGAAAGTTCTTTCTTTTATATTACTATTTGATAAACATAAACAATGTAAGTAAAATTTTAAAAAGTACTTATTATTTATACTAAAAACCCCATTTAAATAGCGAATAGTTAAGAACTTTTTAATAAGGGGAATTCAAACTTTATATTCTAAAGAATTAAAAATATAATTTTCGCTGTTTAAAACAGGGTACAGTACTAGTAAAAATATCCTTAAAAACTTTTTATTTCTATGACTCTTAATACAAGTTTTTCTTTCGCATTTTTCAAAATCTCATTAATCTCATTTTTGAAATATTATTTGCCAAGATGATATAGTAATTTTTCAATTTGATTTATTAGTTCAAAAGGCGAATTTTTCTATATCAAAATCATCTGAAAACTCTAATATAGTAAGAATCTTTTACTGTATTAGAATCAACAATTTCAAATACTTTTGTAGAATTAAAAGAAATAATCTGATTCAATGTGATTTCTTGTTACAATTTTTTACGATGTCTCGCCACCACAGCTGACGCAGTAGGGATCCATTCAGCACCTTTTTCCATAAAAATAAAGTTTTGTCTGTGTAAGAACCAGTTGTTTTCAATTGCATTGTAAACATCATCAACTTTTGCTAAAATTTCGCTATTTGGAATTAATGTTGGTTCTACAGAAATTTGTGCTGATGTATCAGACAATAGTTTTGAGCTTGCAATTAATTTTATAGTTGAGTTTAGCTGATTTGCTGAGAAAATGTCAACAGTGCTGATTTCTCTTATTCCTGACAATTGCATATCTTTAAATTTGATTGAACCTCCGTAGGCAAGTGAGGCAAGAATATTAATTTTATGTCCTGCATCAATTCCATCTACATCATAGGTAGGATCAGCTACTGCATACCCTTTTTCAGAGGCAATTTTTAGTGCTCATCAAACGATAAGCTGTCTTCTTTCATTTTTGTCAAAATATAGTTTGAAGTTCCATTCATAATCCCACGAATTTCAGTAACTGTATTTGCAACCAGGCTTTTCCATTAAAGGCGTTACGATAGGAATTCCTCCACCAACAGCGAACTCAAATAGAAATGATACTCCATTTGTTTTTGCACGTTGGAATAGTTCCACTCCGTATTTTGCAATTAGAGCCTTGTTTGCTGTAACGACACTTTTTTAGGCTTCAAATAGCTTCAATAATTATTTGTTTTGCTACAGTTTCTCCACCAATTAGTTCTACAACGATCTTAATTTCAGGATCATTTAATATTTTTGTAATCATTTGTAAGTATTGATTTATCAAAATCAAAAAGAAAAATCACAGTTAATGTTTAAATCACAAGCATATTTCACTTCAATGTCGGCTCTTGATTTTTTCAAAAATGCTTTCTTTTTCGTTAGTTAATACTTTAAGAACTCCTTCTCCGACAGTTCCAAGTCCAACAATTCCTATTTTTCATATTTTTTAAAAGACCTCCTTTAAGTTATTTATTTTTTATAATTATCAATTTCAATAAATCTTTTATGAAGTGCAGTAACAGCTTTATCTACATCTTTTCATGGATAATGCATGAAAACATTAATTTTCAGAGCAAGAAATCATATCAATGTTTATATTATTTTTCTGCAAGTGTGTCAAAAAAATTTCAGATGTTGTTTCATAATGGCTTTTTAGACCAATTCCAACAACAGATACTTTTTGCAATTTTTCTTCAAATGAAACACCTTCTGCTCCAATTTGTCTCCTTTTATTTGTTCTGAAATAGCAACAGCTTCCTTTAAATCATCACTTTTAACAGTAAATGAAATGTTATTCAATTCTTTATTTCTGCTCGAACTTTGTAAAATTATGTCAGTATTAATTTTTCCTTTGCAAGTCTGGAAAAATACTTTTCAGACAATTCCTGGTTTGTCAGGTACTCCAAAAAGTGTAATTTTTCCTTCATTTTTAGAAGATGTGATACCTGAAAATTTTTACTTTTTCCATAGTTTCTCCTTTTATATTAATATTTTTCGCTTTCTATTCCGCCAGCATTTTTCATTATATTGGACAATAGTTCCAGTAGAATCGTCAAATGATGAACGTAAATGTATTTTTTTATACCATACTTTGCAGACAATTTCAACTGATCTTGGATGCAACACTTTTTGCTCCCAGCTCGCAATTCCAGCATTTCCTGATATGAGATAGTTTGCGGCTTTTTAGCGTTTTTACAATTCTAGGATCAGCTGTGTAAACTCCATCAACATCAGTATAAATTTCAACTTCATCAGCATTAAGAGCGCTCCCAGTGCAACAGCAGTTGTATCAGAACCACCACGCCCAAGCGTAGTAATTTCATTATTTTCAGTGATTCATCGAAATCCAGCAAACACAACTACATTTCCTTCGTCTAGTTTTTCTTGTATGATTTGGGTATCAATGTCAATGATTTTAGCTTTTGTATGCACAGATGTTGTTTTAAAATTGACTTGAAACGCATTTAATGAAACTGCCTTTTTCTCCCCAAATCAGCAACAGCAATGGCAAGAGATGCAATAGAAATTTGCTCTCCTGATGTCAAAAAGCATGTCAAATTCACGTTTATTTGGAGAATCTGACAGTTCATAAGCTCGTTTTATTAGCTCGTCAGTTCTCCCAGCTGGTGCAGAAACAACAACAATTACATCATGTCCAGCCTTTTTATACTTTTACAACCCTTTTTGCAACTTCTTTTACACGTTTGGCATCGGCTACGGAAGTTCCACCATATTTTTGTATAATTAAAAGCCATTTTACCTCCTATTTTATTTAAATATATTTCTCAATATTTTCTAAGCAAAGAATAACATATTATAAATAAAAAAAGCAAGGTAATTTCAGATATTTATTATCATATCAAAGGTTTTAAAAATTTGTTTAAAATATTTGGGAATTTATTAAAAATACTATAAGTAAAAATAAATTGAAAAATAAAAATAAATGTGGTATCATTAGTAGGTAAGATATGGATGAATGATAATTGTATAAAAATAATATCTTAAAATAACTTCAGATATATTTTATTTACTTTATTTTTTAAAAGTAAAATTAGGAGGAATATTCTATGAAGAATAAAAAGAAATTAATAATTATAACTTCAATTTTGGCAGTAGGAATCCCATTACTAGCTATTGGTACACAAACAATTTTAAGAAAAGTAAGGGATGATTACTACAAAAATCAAAGAGAGACAAATTAAAGCGGAAAAAAGCTAGAGAAAAGGAAAGAAAAAGCTAGAAAGCAAGCCGAAGAAAAAGGCTGAACGTGAAAAGATTGCTCCAGCAAGAAAAAGCTGAAAGAGAAAAACAATCAGTTGAAGAAAAGAAAAACAGCAAGTTGTTGAAGAAAAACACCAAAAGTAAAAAGGATAAAAAGGAAAAAGTTAGAATAACAGATGCTTCTTCAACATATGAACCAGTTCCAGTTCCAGCTCCAACTGTAAAACGTGAATTGACACCAGAAGAAATGAAACGAGCTAAAAAAGCACTAAAAAGCGGCAAAGAGCAAGTTATTTTTAGTGGAAACAAAGGAGCCAAAACCTGCAAAAACGCCGAAAAGTACAGATAAAAATAATAATAAAATCTGATAGTAAAAGGAAATGTTGATAGTAAGGCACACAAAAAGAGCAAAAATGATAAAGCACAAAAATCTTAAAAAGAAATACGTGAAAGTTATTACAAGGATAAAGGTAAAAAGATATGGCTCAGAAATGAGTCATTTTTCTAATCTTTAAAAACTATAAAAATTTTTGAAAAATGGAAAAAGACTTGAAAAATTTTTAAAAATGTATTATTATATTGTTAGCACTTTAAAAGTTAAAGAGTGCTAAAAATAAAATTGAATTAAAAGATGAAGATATTTTAGGAGGAAAAATGATAATTAAAACCATTGGAGAAAAGAGTTTTAATAAAACAGACAGAACAGGAAGAAGTTACAAAAAAAGTGGAATTGTATTGCCAGGAACAGCACAAAGGAAAAAAACCGATAATTGGAGAAGTTTTAGCAGTTGGTTCAAAAATTGTGGAAGTTAAAGTTGGAGATAAAAGTAATTTTTGAAAAATATTCTGGAACAGAAGTTAAGGATGGGAAGAAAGCTACTTAATTTTAGAAAAAGACAATGTTTTGGCAATTGTTGAATAATAAAAATTTTAAAAAATAAATTTGTATAAAAATTAAAATGTATTAAAAATAAGACAGACATTGTAAAACAAGTGATTTTTATTCCTTGTTAAAATAAAAATTATATTATTAAATTCATGAAGGAATTTTGCAATAAAAATTTACAAAAATTTAGGAGGAGATAATTAAAATGGGAAAAAAATAATAAAATTTAATGAAGATGCAAGAAAAGCAGCTTGAAGTGGGAGTAGATACATTGGCTGACGCTGTAAAAATTACACTTGGACCAAAAAGGAAGAAAATGTAGTATTAGATAGAGGATTTGGAGCACCAATGATTACAAAATGATGGTGTTACAATAGCAAAAGAAATCGAACTTAAGGATCCAATCGAAAATCTTGGAGCGCAAATTGTAAAAAGAAGTGGCTACAAAGTCAAATGATGTGGCTGGAGACGGTACAACTACTGCAACTGTACTGGCACAGGCTTTAATCAAAGAAGGACTGAAAATGGTGAAACTCGGAGCAAATCCTGTGTTTTATAAGACGTGGAATGGAGCTTGCTTCTAAAAAAGTTATTGAAGAACTTACAAAAAGAGCTAAAAAGGTGGAATCAAAATGAAGAAATAGCACAAGTTGGGGCAATTTCAGCAGGAGATGTAGAAATAGGACAATTAATTGCTCAAGCTATGGAAAAAGTTGGAGAATCTGGAGTTATTACAGTTGAGGAAGCACGTTCTTTAGATACAACTCTGGAAGTTGTAGAAGGAATGCAGTTTGACAACGGATATTTGTCACCTTATATGGTTTCAGATTCTGAAAGAATGGTTGTGGAAATGGATAATCCATTTTGTTTTAATCACAGATAAAAATTGCAAAACATGAAAGAGTTGTTGCCAATCTTGGAAAAAAACAGTAGAATTAGGGACGACCAATGCTTATAATCGCTGAAGATGTGGAAGGAGAGGCGCTTGCAACTCTTGTTGTAAATAAACTTCGTGGAACATTAAATATTGCCGCTGTAAAAAGCTCCAGCGTTTGGGGACAGAAGAAAGGCTATGTTACAGGATATTGCAATTTTAACAGGTGGAGAAGTTATTTCTGAAGAAAAAGGAATTAAACTTGAAACTGCTGATATTAATTTCTTGGGACAAGCTAAAAAAAGTTAGAATTACTAAAGATAACACAGTTATCGTAGACGGTCTTGGAGAAAAAGATGCAATACAAGCAAGAATTGGACAAATTAAAAATTCAATTGCCGAAACAACTTCTGATTATGATAGAGAAAAAAATTACAGGAAAAGACTTGCTAAATTATCAGGTGGAGTAGCTGTAATAAAAGTTGGGAAATTGCAACTGAAACTGAAATGAAAGAAAGAAAATTGAGAATAGAAGATGCTTTAAATGCAACAAAAGCGACTGTGGAAGAGGGAATTGTGCCTGGAGGAGGAACAATCTTGATTCAAATCGCAAAAGCAATTGAAGACTTTAAATTGGAAGGCGAAGAAGGGCTTGAGTGGAAATTGTGAAAAAAAGCATTATCTGCGCCCACTTAGACAAATTGTTATCAATGCTGGAATTGATGCAGGTGTCGTAATTGAAAAAGTAAAAATTCTGAAAAATGGAACAGGATTTGACGTCAGAAAAAGAAGAATATGTAGATATGGTAAAAGCTGGAATCATTGATCCTGCTAAAGTAACACGTTCTGCAATTCAAAATGCAGTATCAGTATCATCAGTATTATTAACAACTGAAGTTGCTGTTGGAAATGAAAAAGGAACAATCACCAGCAGGTGGAATGCCAGGCGGAATGGGAATGCCAGGATGATGTAAATTTAATAAAATGTAATAAAACAAGGGTAGTTGTTATGGACTACCTCTTTTTTGTTATTATATCATTTTTATTTTTTCTAAAATTGCCTTCACATTTTTCCAAATTAATACTTTTTTCCACTTTCCAAAAAGCCTTTCTACGGCAATATCAATTTCCTTGCCTTTTGCACCAGCAAAAAGTGCTAATGAACGAGCCTGCGCACCTATGTGTCCGTGCTGTATTCCAGTTGTAACAAGCGCTTTTACCGCTGCAAAGTTTTTGAGCGAGTCCTACTGATGTGATAATGCTTGCCAGTGTCCTTGCGTCAAGATTTCCTAAAATATTAAATGCGGCTTTTTACGCTTGGATTTAGTCCTATTGAGCCACCTACACTTGCAATTGGCATTGGAAGAGTAAGTTCCCCTTTTAATTTATTTGTGCTCTCATCAAAAAGTCCAAGTTGTAAGACCTTCGTATTTGCCATTTTTCACAGCAAAAGGCATTTCCGCCAGCTCAATTGCACGCCAGTCGTTCCCAGTAGCGATTACTACAGCGTCAATTCCGTTGAAAATTCCTTTATTATGAGTTGTGGCACGATAAATATCAAGTTTTGCAAATTTGCTTGCAAGTTCCATTTTTGCAGTTTCAATAGATGTTTCCATTGAGTCTGCTAGAGTTTTATATTTACTTCACATTCTGCTTTTTACAAGAGATTCGGTTGCATAATTTGATAAAATTGCCATTAGGCTTTTTCCGTTTGTTATATTTTTCGAGTAGCATTTTTATTGCCTCAAGCATTGTATTCAAAATATTTGCTCCATAGCCTCCTTTACATCGGCAATCAGATAAACAATCAGAAATTCATCAATATTCTTCCTTCAATATTAATCAGCGCCATACCACGTGCTACAATCGAAGGATGGGCATCATTCGCAATTTTTAAAAATCTCATTTTATTTTCCAAAATCATCGAAATAGCATTTTTCAAAGTCTAAAATATCATACAATGCAACTTGCCCAATCATTTTTCCTGTCCAAAATTTTTGTTGTGAAACCGCCAGATTTTCCTATAATTTTTAGGCGCGTAACTGCACCCTGCTACAACAGACAGTTCTTCCGTAACCATTGGTACAGTATAATCTTTTTCATCAATAACAAAGTTTGGAGCAACGCTGAATGGCAAGGCAAATGTTCCAATTCCATTTTCAGCCATTTGATTTGCAGTTTCTAGTGGCAAGTTCTCGTTTTTCAGAAGTTGTTCAAATTCTTCAGTTAAAAAGCCGTTATCTTTTAACATCTGTATTCTTTCAGTCCGTTCTTTTTCTGAAATCCAAGCCAGTTTAATGATTTTCCTTTTTCATATTTAAAAATCAGTTCCTTCCGTTTTGAGTTTATAATAAAACTCAAGCACTTAAAAATTGTCAAATTCTAATGCTTGAGTGAAAAATATAGTTTAAATTTTTAAGGTTTATAGCCAGTTTTATCTTTTTCTGTTATTTTTCTGATAACTTTGCACGGCACTCTGCAGCAATTACATTATCTGGAATATCTTTTTGTAACAACGCTTCCAGAGCCAATAATAGTGTTGTTTCCGATTGTAACTCCTTGATTAATGTGGACTCGCACCAATCCAGACATTATTCCCAATTTTTACAGGCTTGGCATAACATCCTCCGTTTATTCTTTCTTCTGCATCAATGCTGTGATTGGAAGTATAAATTCCTACTCTTGGACCAAAAGAACATTATTTCAATTTCAATTCCACCACCGTCAAGCATTACACAGTCAAAAATTTTGCATAAAAGTTATTTCAATTGAAATATTAAATCCAAATTCACATCGGAATGTTGGTTCAAAATGCACATCCAATTGATTTCAAAAGTTCCTTTAGGATTGTTTCACGCTCCTCGATGGCTTTCCAAAACTTTTGTTATATTTATTTGTTAAAAATAGTATTTTCTCTAGCCTTTACAAGCTCTGGAGTTAAATCATTGTAAACTTTTCCAGATAAAAATAAACTGCTGTTGTTCTTCTAAATTCATATTAATTAGCTCCTTTCAGAAATTTATTTTTATTTTTGTAAAATCCTTTTTATGATTTTCCACTTTTTCCAATATAAACGTATTATCACTTTCCTGAATAAGTTTTTCTGTTTGAAAAATCGCAATTTCCTTCATTATCTAAAATTATTTTTCAAAAATAAATTTTTCATATTCATTTATTGACAATTGCTTTCTATTGTCAAAATCATTTAATCTATCATGCCTTAGATGATTTTTAAAGCCTTCTTCAAGGGTTAGATTAAAAATTCACAAACAGCACCAGCTTCCATAACTATACATTCCAATCTTGTCGCTGAGCTTTTCAAGCTATCGCAGTTTCTCAAGTAAAAGAAAGCAAACTTAGATAAAAGAGAGCCTGTGTAGATATTTCCGACTCGTTTTCCATAAATTATTGAAGTATGAAATTTTTCCAGAAATTTATTTTTTTGTTTCTTTTCCATGTTTTTCTCCAAAAGTGAATTAATCGCTTTCAATCCTAGTTTTTGGAAATGGTAAATGAAAACAGAAAGCATCAAAATCGGATAAATTTTTGATTATATCTTTTTTTGTATTCATCAAATGTTGTTACAAGACAGTCAAGATACTGCTTTGTTGAAAAATGTCCGTCTACTATTGGGAAATCTGAATAGTTGGGACGCCAGAAGTCCATAATATCACGTGTTTGGCATACATTTTCATCATTTATGACGGCAATTTTTGGGGTCTTTTTTTATTAGCATTGCGATACTTCCTGCTCCCTGGTAGATTCTCCAGGAGTGTCAATTCCGTATTTTTGCAATGTCTGAAGCAATTACTAGAACTGAGGCATTTTTCGTTTTTCAATATAGTTTTTGGCAAAACTTAAAGCGACGAGTTGCTCCATAGCGAGGCTTCCTTAATCTCAATACATCGTGCAAAATGGCTGGATATTAAGTAGATGATGGATAAAAACAGCAGAAACCTTTCTTTGATCAATTCCAGATTCTGTTCCAACAATAACCATTTTCAATATTTTTATTTTCTTCGTCTAAAATCTGTTCAGTCGCACTTGCCCCAAGCGACACAATATCCTCTGTTACAGGTGCAATGCTCATCTCGCTTTGCATAAGACCTTTAACAAACTTATTTTCATTCTCATTTCTTCCAAGTGCTAGATCTCGTATATCTAAAAAGTATTTTGGCATTGCAAAACCAATTTTATCTATTCAATTTTTATTTTTTTCTTTTTATTTTCATACAAATTTCGCCTTTTCTAATTAATTATTTTTGAAAGAATCTTTAAAAATGTTATTTTTGTTGTATTAAATTTTCTTTAATCATACATATTGTACTATAAAATTTAAATATCAAATAATTATACACTTATTTAAAAATCTTTTTAACAAAAATATAATTATAAATTGAAATATTTATTTTTCTTGCAGTTTTTTACAGTTATTGGTATAATAAGTTGAAATTATTTAACAATTTAAAGTTAATGTGTATAATTATAGAAAGGGTGATAAACATGAAAAAAATTATTTTTAATTGCATTAACAGCTATTTCAGTAGTATCATTTTGCTGATAATACAAAAAAGATTCTTGAGACAATACAGAAAGGAAGCTCTTATGGAGCAAACAAAAGTTGAAAAAAACAAGCGAAAGAAGTAAAACCTGATCTAACAAAAATTACTTTTCAACCAGTTGATGAAGTTACAGAAGAAGTAGTAGTAGAGGAAGTTGTAGAAGATGTTGATGATGGTAGAACACATACTACTGAAGATGTAATTGAAAAGTAAAACTTTTATTTAAGAAATAATCCAGATGCAAAACTTCAAAGACGTTATAAAGCGGTTATTGGTAAAGACTAATTAAATTAAAGAAAAGACACAAATTAGAAAGTGTCTCTTTCTTTTTACTTTTGCTTTTAGAAATTTAATATTAAAAAGAAGTTTTGTAGGTTAAAATTTTATAATTGTATAAAAATTAATTATAAAAAACTTGATATAATATAGGTTATGTGCTATTATAATAATGCTACTTTAAAGCCAAAGTTAAAAGTTATAACTACTTTAAATAAACTAGATAACATGTCAGTTTTGTTTAATTCATTTTTTCTGGGGTTTTAAGTATAATTTTTAAAATAATAAACGAGAGGATTATATAATAATGAGTTTGGATAATTTTTCTGAGAAAAAGTACAGGTAGAACACTTTTTAATAATAGTAATTATAATAATAGTCTTATTTGCCTTTAAAAATAGAATTACAAGTTCGTTTACATTTCTTGATGGAATAACACAGGCAGTTAATTTTAGGCTAGTAAAAAGTAAAAAGTATGCTTTATACTCAAGTTTTGAAATTGAAGTCCAGAGTTAATGACATCAGCTATATTGAAGATTATGTTGAAAAAATAATAAAACTAGGGATTTTGAATTGCAAAAATAAGGTTCAGAATATGGAACTTGCATATCTAAAAACAAGAAAAATGAAAAAAATTACGTCAAATGCTGGAAATGAGACAAAAATCCTGCTGAATTTATAGTCGTAGATGTGGCACTTGTAGAAATGGAAATTCATCAGAAAAATGTATATAAATAAAGGTACTTCACAAGGCATAAAAGTCAATTTGCACAGTAATGTATGATGGTTATCTTATTGGTAAAATTTCAAAAGTCAGTGAAGAATACTCAGAAGTTACTTTGTTGACAAGTAAATCTTCAAAATTAAGTGTAGTATTAAATGGTAATACCCAGCAAATTTTGCGTGGAAATGGAAATGGAACTTTTCAGTACAAAACTTTAATGAAGGAAGTGTAACTAAAAATACAATTTTTAATATAGAAACTTCTGGTGTAAGTGATGTATTACCAAAAAGGAATAAGAATTGGTACATTTAAAGTGACAGAGATAAATGCTTTTAATAAAATGAAAGAAATTAGATTTAAACCTAGCTTTTAATATATTTGATATTCAAAGTGTGTTAGTTTACAAATGGAGCGTAAATGATGCTATTAATACACAAATACAGAATAAAGGTAAAAGCAGAAGCAGAACAAGAAAAATAAAAGAAAATTCACAATCAAAATTAAAGAAATTTGTATTAATATATATAAAAATAGCAATATAAAAAGGAGCTATAAAAATCAAAAAGAGGTGAGTTTAGTTATGTTAAAACAATTAACATTGACAGTTATATTATTATTTTTATTGGTATCAGTTTTTCTTTTTCTAAGGATTTTTGGGAAAAAGAGCAGTTTTACGGTAAATGTTACTGAAGATGCTAATATTAATGGAACAAGAAGAAGCAAAAGCTATGTGATGGCATATAATTCAGGAACAATGAAAGCTTACAATCACAGCACCAAGATGAACAAAGGAGAAGTTTACACTTTTGAGTGGAAGTACAATTTACTATCCAAAATTAAAACAGACTGTAACACAAAAAGTTGAAAAAGTGAAGAAATATACTGGGAGTATTTAATAAGCTACGTGGTATAACGTCTACACAAAACTAAAAATGGAAACACTTTCACATTTTTCAAGCAATTGGTTGACATCTATAAAAAGTAGTGGAACTACAGTGAACTTTAGTGATTATAAAACTTCAAATGGATATAGCTATCCAACAAAAATTTCTGTCTCAGACGGAAGTTCTCAAATAATTTATAGATTATCAAATTTCAGATAATTTAAAAAAATTGAATTTTTGAAATAAAAATGTGAAGTAGAGTATGAAAATAATAAAGACAAATTGTATTGTTTTTAGGAAATGAAAGAAAGCTGGATTTATTAGTAACACTTTTAGTAAAGAATACGGTAAAATAATGGCAACAGCCTATGGAATTCATAAAATCAAGAAAAAGAAATGTTGTTTCTTTAAATCCGCTAAATGAAGTTGAGATAACGCTTTCACAAAAATAATTTTTATGTGGTGCAAGATGTAGAAATTTTAAAAACTTTTAAAAATATTCTAAAGAACATTGAAAAGTTGGAAATTTCATTGTATGTACTTGATAGTATAGATAAAATTTATTATATTACAGATGAAAATGGGGATTTTTTTGATAAGTTACTAGAAATATTGAGCTTTATTGATATTCTTCCATATATGAAAAGAGGATATAAATACTATGTTGTGTTATCATTTTTACGAAGAATAATGATAGAACAGGGTATTTATGATATTGAAGAGATTAGCTTAATAATGGAAAAGGAAAAAAGAAAAATTTACAAAAAATATAAAGAAATTTTTGAAAATTGTAAGAAATAGTTCAGATATTCTTGATACTCAGCAGAAATTAGAAGATTATGCTGATTTTTTGAGAAGAATGGTTATTATTTTTGAAAATTTTATAAATAAAAATTTACAAGTTGAAATAAAAAAATAAGGAAATTTATTATGGAGGAATTTTATGGAAGATAAAAATATTGCTGATTATATCAAGGTTGAAACAATAAATTTGAATTTAGAATCAAAAATAAAAATGCAGTAATTAGAGAGTTGTATAACAATTTAAAACAAACAAATTTGATAAAAAGATGAAGAACAAAGGACTGAATGATATTTTTAAAAGAGAAGACATGGGATCAACTGGAATTGGTAAAAGAATAGCTTTACCACTGATCGCAAAGACAAAAAGCTGTGGATGAGTTAATGATAACATTTGGAATCTCAAAAATGGGATTTCATATAATTCAGTGAGACGATGAAAATGTAAATATATTTTTCATCGTTTTTGTGTCCAGAAAATAAAAACGCAGGAATATTTAAAAAGTTTTGGCAAGAATTTCAAGATTAATAAGAGAAGATAAATTTGTAAATGATTTGTTAAAAAGCAACTTCTAATCAAGAGATTCTGGAACTTATCAGAAAAAGAAGAAATTAGCAGTTAATTAAACTAAAACAAGTAAGTAAATTCCAGCTTCATTTTTAGTAAACAGTAAAATTTCTTTTAGATTAAATGAAAAGAATTAAACTTTAAATTTCTAAATGTTGTTTTTGAGAGCTTGATAGATATTCTAAAAATATTTTTAATATTTAGAAAAAGATAGGGAATTTATGAGATGTCCATTTTGTGGTTATGAAAATACAAAAGTTGTTGATAGTCGTGTTTATTTTTGAAGGAAATTCAATAAAACGACGACGTGAGTGTGAAAAATGTGGAAAAAGATTTACAACCTCATGAAAAAGTGGTTGAATTATCACTTTTTGTAATAAAGAAAAATGGAGAAAAACAGCCATATTCACGTGAAAAAGTTTATAATGGAATTATTAGAGCATTTAAAAAGAGATATTGAGAATGAAAAATTGAAGAAACCTTGGATAAACTTGAACGTGAAATTTTAACAGATTATTCTGGTGAAATAAAATCTAGTGAGCTGGGTGACAAAATACTTTCATATTTAATTGATTTGGATGAAATTGCCTATGTTAGATTTGCGTCTGTTTATAAAAAAATTTGATAGCTTAGATAGTTTTTGTAAAAGAAATTGAAAAAAATAAGAAAGAACATAAATTAAAAATTTTTAAAAAGGAGAAGGATAGAAAAACTTATTGTTGTTGGAAATATTATATTTATATGTTTAGTTGTATATTTCATTGGTCAAAGTGTAAAAAGTATTTTTAGGAAAGCTGCATGAGCATTGGAAACAGCAAATAATGAAATAAAAAGAGCTTACTGATAAGAAAAATAAATTATTGGAACAAGCAAAAATTCTAATGATGATGACAATACCGATAAATTTGCAAGAAATAATTTGAATTTAAAAGAAAAAGGAGAAGAAACTTATAAAAATTGTTGACTAAAATTGTAAATAGTTAATTTTATAAGTCATAGAACAATGAACAATTTTAATAATACCAAACAATTAAAAGAGAAATTAGAAAAATATAAAATAGAAGATGACAGAAATAAATATATTTTTAGGGCAAACTTAAAATATGTACTTTCATCATCTATATATAATAATTGCATTTATTGCAGGATATTCATTATATAAAGGAATTACAGGTATAGAAAAACTTACGCCATTAAAAATAGTTTTTATAGTAATTTTATTTGGGTATGTTCTTATCGCTTCTTTTCTTTGTTTAAATTTAAAATTACAATTGAAAAACAATGAAATAGTTTTAAAAATATGCAAATTAAAATGGAAGATATTGAAAGTGCAACTGTCAAAATTATTAAAAGTCAGTGCAAAGCAAAGTCGATAAATTTTTGGAAATAATAACAAAAAGATAAAAAGAGAATACAAATTAGATTAAATATAAGTAATGAATTATTATTTTTTAAATTATTACAAAATCAAATTGGAGAGAAACTGGATATTTAAATATAATTTATAAATTAGGATAATGTTAATTAAATTATAAGTATGTTTAATTTAGAAGTTATAAGTATAATTTGAAATTTTTAGAAAGGAATGATTAAAATGAAAAATAATTTTTAATAATTAATATATTTTTGTGCAGTTTTATTTTTGCAGATGATAGTTCAGTAAAAAGCACTTGTAAAAAGTTTATGCGACTCATCAGATGTATAATTATGCCTCACCTTGGCAAAATGGTCAAGATTACAATTCGACGGCAACAGGTTTTATAATTGATGGAAATAGAATTATTACAAATGCCTCATGCTGTACTAAATGAAAATTTTTACAAGTTAGAAAAGAAGGAGATTCACGAAAATATAAAGCAAGTGTAAAATTTGTATCAGAAGAATATGATTTGGCGATGATTGATGTGGAGGATAAACTCATTTTTAATGGAACAACTTCGTTAAAATTAGGTAAATTACCACAAATTCAGGAAAATTTAACAGTTTACGGATATCCGCTTTGGAGGTGACAAGCTTAGTACAACTAGAGGAATAGTTTCAAGAATGGAGCATAATACGTATACATTAACAAATCAGAAATTTTTGATTGGACAGACTGATGCACTATTAACAGTGGAAACAGTGGTGGACCAGTTTTGAGTAATAACAGAGTTGTAGGTGTTGCTTTGCTGGACTTACACAAGCTGATAATATTGGATATTTTATTCCTGTTAATATACTTGAAAAACTTTCTTGATGATGTAAGAGATGGAAATTATGATGGACCACCAAAACTAGGAGTACAATGGGGGAAAACTAGAAAGTACGTCGCAACGCGCAGATGTTAGGATTAAAAATGATTCAAAGGGTATCATTATAGTGTTTACAAATTCACCATTTTATGGAATTTTTACAACGAAATGATGTATTATTAAAATTAGATGGGCAAGACATTGAATCAGATGGAACAATTGAGTTCCGTAGAAATGACAGACTTTAATTTTATAAATCAGGATATGGACAAAGTTTGAGTTATGAAATTATAGGGATAAAAGCCTCAAAAAGGGCAAGTTACATTAAAAGAAAACAGATATAAAATATAGTGTCGTAAAAAGTACAAAATTGCAGGATGCACCATCGTATTATGTCTACGGAGGGTTAATATTTGAACCACTTACAACAAATTATATTACAGCGCTTTCCTAATCTCGTCCAACAAATACACTTGTCTTTGAATTTATGATAGAGAAGAATTGTTTAAGGATTATAACGGATTAGTAATATTAGTGAGAGTTTTGCCATTTGATGTGAACCTTGGATATTCTGATTTGGAAAAATAAAATAATTACGAAAAGTTAATGGATATAAGGATTTTTGATGATTTGTACAAAAAGTTAAAAAGTACAAATAGTGAATTTATTGTTTTTTTGAAGATGAGGATAGTAATGAAATAGTACTGGATGTAGCAAAAGTTAATGCTCAGAAATCAGAATTGATGGAAAAATTATAATATTTCGTGAAATGTCAAGTGATATAAAATATATATTTATTCATATGAAAGGAGAAAAATAAAAATATGGTTGAATTTTTATTGCATTTAGGCATAGTTGTTGAAAGGAAATTTCAAAGTATATTTTCTGTGCTTGAGTTGCTATTGCTGTAACAGTATTTATTGTTTCACTTACTGTTTCAAACGGACTTGAAAAATATGATTAATTCATTGCTTACAATGAGTCCCCATATTTTGATAAAAAAATAAGAAAAACTTTTTCAAGATTATAATCAAATTGTAGATAATATATACAAGGTGTAAAAAGCTGTTATTCCACAAATTAATAGTCAATCGATAATAAAATTTGAAGGCTTTGCAAAAAGGAGTTCTTGCTGATGGAATTAGTCCTGAAAATGTAAAACATGGACTAAATTTGAAAATAGTTGAAGGAAATGATAATATTGCAGAGCTTAATTCAGTTCTGATTGAGAACAGTTAGCATATGAAATGAGATTAAAAGTTGGACAGAAATAAGTCTTGTGTCTGCTGAAAATAAAGAAATAAAATTAATTGTAAAGGGGAATTTTTAAAACTGGTTTTTAGATTATGATTCAAATCTTATTGTTGTTCCATTGGAAACTATGCAAATTTTTAGCAGAACAAGATAAAGTCACAGACGGAAATAGAATTAAAATTGAAAGTCCACAAAAAGTGGAAACAATATTAAACCAAGTGAGAAATATAGTTAATCAGGAAGAATACAGTACAATAAGTTGGAAAAACAATTAATCAGAATCTTTTTGGAAAGGCAGTACAGTTTGAAAAATTTGTATTAATTAGCGATTTTAAAGTCTACTTCTTGTTATAGCAAGTTTTTGCTGTATCGGTAATTTTAAATATGATTGTCCGTATAAAAGATATTGGTATTTTTAAAAATCAATTGGATATACAAATAAAAATATTCGTAGAATTTTTACAATAGAAGGAGCTAATAATCGGAGTTTTTGGAATGATTATGGCAAGCGGATTGTCGCCACTTGTATTAATAGGACTAAAAATTTTATTTAAGGAATATATGAAAGGTGGAACCTATTATTTAGAAGAATTGCCATGTATATTTCTCAAAAAGGAACTTTTTAATTATTTATGGAGTAACATTTGTAGTTGTATTTCTATCAACAATTTTTCCGGCGACTAGAGTTACCAGATTAAAAACCTGTGGAGCGTTAAAATATGAATAAAATAATAGAATTGAAAAATGTTAATAAAATTTATAAGACAAAAAGTTGAAAACATTCATATATTAAAAAATATAAATTTAGCCTTTTAATAAAGGGGATTTTATTTCGATTCAAGGAAAATCAGGAAATGGAAAAACAACACTTCTGAATATACTGGGACTTTTGGATGAACCAACTGATGGAGAAATCTATATTGGAGGAGAGAAAAATCCATTATAAGAATGAAAAAGCCAAAACTGCAAATAAGAAATCAAAAATAGGTTTTGTATTCCAGTTTCATTATCTTTTTAAATGAGTTTACAGCACTTGAAAATGTTATGATGCCTGCACTTGTTAATAAAAATATGAGCAGGAATGAAGACAAAAGAAAGCCAAGGAACTACTTGCACTTGTTGGTCTTGCAAAACGTTTAAAAACATAAACCTATGGAGCTTTTCAGGTGGTGAAAAACAGCGTGTGGCGATAGCAAGAGCTATGATTAATGATCCTGATATAATACTGGCTGATGAGCCAACAGGAAATTTGGATACAGAAACAAGTAATATGATAAATGAACTGTTGTATGAAAAATAAATCAGGAAAGAAACCAGTCAATAATAATAGTTACTCACAGTCTGGAACTAGCAAATCTGGCTTCTACAAATATAAAAATTGAAAATGGTGAATTTAATATGATTTTACCAACAATACAATTTTTAGGAAAATTTACTAATGAAAAGAAAAAATTTATTTGCATTATGATATGGATGCTTTCTTTGCGACAGAATTGAGCAAAGGGATAATAGGGAACTTAGGGGAAAGCCCTATCGCAATAGGGACATGGAGTTGTGACAACGGCAAGCTATGAAGCCCAGAAAATATGGAGTAAAAATCTGCGATGCCAACAGTTCAGGCTAAACGGCTATGTCCAAATCTATTGTTGTAAGCCTTAGAAAAGGTGTTTATTTTTGAAGAAGGCAGAAGAATACAGAGATTAATAGTCTTGAAAAAAATGCGAATTTACTTCTGTTGATGAAGGTTATATTGATATTACAGAGTTTATTTGGAATAGAAATACAAGACTTGATAAAAAGAGATGAAATTTTAAAAATTGAAAGATTTATATTTAAAAAGTATATTTATGATAATTCTAGGCTTACTTGCTCAGTTGGGATAGGTTTTAGCAAGATAAGCGCTAAAATCAGGGTCAGTGATATTGATAAGCCGAATGGTTATTTTATATTTAGGAACCGTGAACATTTTTTTAGATTATATTTATAATAAGGAGCTTGGAATAATTCCAGGAATTGGAAGAAAGACAAGGGAAGTATTAAAATTATTTAATATAACAAATGTCTTTCAGCTTTATGAAATTGAGAAAAATGAATTAATCAGAAGATTTGGGGAAAGCAAAGGGGGTATCTGTATAATTCTGTTCGTGGCTTACATTCTTCTGAGATAAATACAGACAGAAAAAGACAGTCTTATGGACACGAAGTAACTTTTTCATCAGAAAGAAAATGATATTTTTGGCATTGCATGCTGAATTACAGTCTGAAAGATTGAGCGAAAGAAACTTATTGAAAACAATGAATTTGCCAAAACAGTTACAATAAAAATCCGATATTCCACTTTTGTAACACACACTCGCTCAAAAACGTTGAAAAGTGCAACGAATGGTAAATGGAATATATAGAGAGTACCTTGAAAATCTGGGAATTTTTGAGAGGATGAAGTACGGCTTATTGGAGTACAGTTAAGCTCGATTTTGAAAAGTAATGTAGTTCAGTTGTCGTTTGACGATTTAAAATAAATTATTAGAATATTTTAATAAAAAGAACAGCTTTAAGATAGGAAGTGGAATAAATGATTTTAAGTGAAAAAGAAATATTAAGTTATATTGATGAAATGAAATCTTTTGCTGGAAAAAGCATACGTGCCGTATTCTAAATTTCCTGTTATGCATTATTAATTGATAATAGCTGGGAAACAAGCATAAAGGAGTTAATGTTGAAAATCGCTGCACAGACTTACTCTTTGTGCTGAACATGTTTAATCCACGACAGCAATTACTGGGAACATAGAAAAATAAAGATTACTTGTTGTAACCGGAAATACACTTGAGCCAATTAGTCCGTGTGGAACATAGACAGGTAATAAAGAATTTTCAGATAAAGACACAGTTATTATTTTGACAAATAAAATAGAAAATGTAAATTACTTCGTTAGATGAATTGTTGCATATTCGTTTGGACCAGAAGATTTGCTAAAAGTTGAAATATAAACAAAATTTTTATTGAATTATTTTGAAGAATAATATTAGGTACCTAACCAAAATAAAGGTATAATTAATATAAGGAAAGTAAAATACCTATTTTAGAAATCTTATTATTATTATTTTTTGAAATTTATTTTAAAATGTACATTTTAGTAGTTTTACTTTACAAAACTTAAAATAGGTTATAATATAATTAGAGCAACAGTGTGTTATATAAAATTATTAAGGTGATTATTTATGAAAAAGTTTATACTAAAAAAAATGTTTCTAGTTCAATTTTATCTACTAGGTTTAGTACTATCTCAATGGGGCTGCACTGTGACTTCGTCAAAAGATAATGCAATTAACACTAGGGCAATCTGCAACTTCTGAATTCTAAAGTTATTGAAACTATTACAAATGAATAAATACTAGAAAGCAATGAAAAATCATTGAATGGCATAAAGTAACATATATAACGATGAAATTAAAAATCTTTACTAGTTACGTTCACAATAGCCAATTAAAAGAAATTGTAGAAAGCTTACTATAACTTCAAGCGAAGGATGATAATATAAGAGAAAAAACCAACAACAAAGTCTACCAATTAAAACTAAACTAAAAACTGGACATTGAAGTTGCGATAAATAAAACAGACGATGACTAGTATTATATTAGATACAACGGAAATCAATATGGGTATATTTACGGTAACCAGGTAGCTAAAAATGGTTACTAAACGCTAAATAAAAATGAAAATAGTAACAAATATAATACTATTTTTATATCAAATAATTTGCTAAGTAAAACTGCTTTAAAACCAAACTCAAAGCTATAACTATTTTTACTTAAATCCTAAATTTATATAATTTTTAATAGTTTCATTTTAAATAGATTCGAGTATATTTGAAAAATAAAGTTACACAATAACTTAACTATACATTTCATTTAGTCTTGCTTCAACTGTTTCATCATTCAAATAATCATCATATTCCATTTCTTTTTCTAAAAATACCTTTTGGTGTGATTTCAATGATTTTATTTGCAATTGTCTGAATAAATTCGTGGTCGTGCGTTGTGAATAAGATTGTTCCATCAAATCTTTCTAACGATTTATTAAGCGATGTAATTCTTCAAGATCCAAGTGATCTGTTGGATTGTCTAATAATAGGACATTGCATTGGATAACATCATTTTTGAAAGCATACAACGAACTTTTTCCCTCCAGAAAGAACTTTGGCTTTTTCTTCGCTCTTCTCCTGAGAATAGCATTCTTCCTAAGAATCCACGTACATATTCTTCGTGCTGATCAGTCGAAAATTGTCTTAACCAGTCAATTAGTGATAAATCTACATCTTCAAAATATGCTGGGTTGTCTTTTGGGAAATAGCTTTTGTGAAGTTGTAACTCCCACTCAACAGTTCCTGAATCTGGTTCTAATTCTCCAGCTAGAATTTGGAAAAAGAGTAGTCTTTGCAATGTCATTACTTTGATAAAAATAACAACTTTGTCCCCAGTATTTATCGTAAAGGAAATATTGTCAAGAATTTTTCTCCGTCAATGGTTTTTGTTAAGTTCTCAACTTTTAGCATATTATTTCAAAGCTTTCTCTTTCAGGCTTGAACTCAATGTATGGATACTTTCTATTAGAAACCTGCATATCTTCAAATTGTAATTTTTCCAGCTGTTTCTTACGGCTTGTAGCCTGTTTTGATTTTTGAGGCGTTGGCAGAGAAACGTGCAATAAAAAGTCTTGCAATTCCTTTTTCTTTTTGTTCCATTTTTCTTATTCTGGTTTCTGATTAATTCTTGCATTAATTGATTTGATTCGTACCAGAAATCGTAGTTTTCCAACAAACATTTTAATTTTTCCGTAATCAATATCAGCAATGTGAGTACAAACCTTGTTTAAAAAGTGTCTATCATACTGAAACTACAAGTACAGTTGTATTTTCCAAGTCCATTAGAAAAATCTTCTAGCCATTTTACTGCGTGCAAGTCAAGTCCATTTGTAGGCTCATCTAATAATAAAATGTCAGGATTTCCAAAAATAGCCTGTGCAAGCAGAACTTTTACCTTTTCAGGTTCTGTTAATTCTTTCATCAGTTTATGATGAAGTTCAGTGAATTCCTAAACCAATAAGGAATTTTTCAGCATTTGTTTTCGGCTTCCCTAGCCATCCAGCTCTGCAAATTCTCCCTCAAGTTCAGTATCAAATTTCCGTCTTCTTCTGTAAATTCGGTTTTTGTCATATAAAGCATTTTTGCATCATAATATCGTATAATTTTGCATGTCCCATCATTACCACATTTAACACTTCTTCATCTTCATAAGCAAAAGTGATCCTGTTTTTAGAAATGATAGTCTTTTATCTACAATAACTTCTCCAGAAGTAGAATCAAGTTCTCCAGTTAACACTTTCAAAAAGTTGATTTTTCCAGCTCCATTCGGTCCAATGATACCGTAACAGTTTCCTTCTGTAAATTTAATATTTACCTTCATCAAAAAAGTTTTTCGTCCACCAAACTGGACAGATAAATTACTTGTTGAAATCAAAAATTTCCTCCTTAAATATTTATAATTTATCTATATTATATCAAAAATTTTTCACTAAAAACAAAATAAATTTATTTAAAACCTTTATCAAAATAATTGGTAAAAATATACAAAAAGATTGAAAATGATAGAGATGGGAAAAGTATGAATAGAGACAAATTTTCACACTCACAATTACCGATGTGAACATGCTGTTGGAAATGTGGAAGATTACTATGAAAAGTTGCAATTAGGAAGGTTATACTGAACTTGGAATCTCAGATCACGCTCCAATGTCTGGAATATTATGAAAATAATAGAATGAAAGAAGAAGATTTTTGACGGATATTTGAAGGAAATAGAAGCAGCTCAGGAAAAATATGGAGATAAGATTAAGATTTATAAATCATTAGAAATTGAATATTTTTCCAGAATTTATTGAAAAATATAGATAGATATAGAGAAAAATTGGATTATCTTGTTTTAGGGGCGTGATGTCTTGCTAGAAAATATGGAGATGGTACAAATTATAATGCTTGGAAAATAAAAACAGGAGAAGATGTTCTGGCGTATGCTAAATTTATGGTGGAGTCTATAGAAAGTGGAAAGAAATTTGACTACATTGCGCATCCAGATTTGTATGTAATAAATTATCGAACTTGGGATGAAAAGTCATGAAAAAGTACGCACATATGATTGCCAAAAGGGCAGAAAAATGGATGTACCGCTTGAAGTGAATGCAAACGGAATAGAGAAAAACATTTGAAAGACATCCAGACTGGGATAGATACATCTGTATCCGTATAAGGAATTTTGGGAAATTGTGAAACAGTATAATGTTAGAACGATGATTGGTTCGGATGCACACGATTTTAACAGAATGGAAGACAGGGAGATGGAAATTGCGAGAGAGTTTGCTAAGGAAATTGGGCTGAATGTAATTGAGAGTATTTTTAAATAAAAAGGAAAAATAAACTTTAGGAGGTAAAATGGATAATACTTTTTAGATTTTTAAAAGGTGCAAAAATGATACATCCTACGACAGGGATAACTTTGGAGTATTTGGATAAATCTGATGCGGTTTGTTTGTGCTGTTTAACGAAACAAAAAGAAAAAGTAATTTTTAGTGAAACAGTTCAGACCAGGGTCTAAAGGATTTAGTGAAATTGAAGTTTGTGCTGGGCTAATTGATGGTGCCGAGGAGCCTAGAGTGGTGTGATTTAGAGAGTTGAAAGAGGAAACTGGGTGTTGGAAAAAGATGTGACAGACATTGAAGAAATGCCACAAGGACTGTATGTATCGCCAGGATACACTACTGAAAGATTGTATTTTTCAGTGCGAGACTAAAAATCTGATGATATTAAACCAATAGAGCAGTCACTTGACTCATGGGGAAGAAGTGGAAGTAGTATGGGTTAATGTGAAGGATATTACAAAAATGTCAACTGATATGAAAACAATATTGGCGGTAACGTATTTTTCAAGATAAAAAAATAATTTTTAGGTAAGTAAAAATTTACGAAGGGAGGATAGTATGAACAAATTTTTATCTGCCACTACCTGTCATCAATATTGATTTTTATATAGTTTATACAGTTTTTGCAATAACTATGAGGAAAATCAAATTTAACGTGGAAAGATTTAGAAGAACTAGACGGAGAATTTATATTTACTTTTATAAAAAGAATAAAAAGAAAGAAATTTATTTTTAATATTGATGAAGTAAAATATGTCTTTTTAACAAGAATACTTATTCAGAAAGGAACTTTTAGAACGATAAACTTCAATATATATCTGAATGACGGATATAGTCTAAGATTGAGAGAGAGAATGTCTGCTATTCCTACAAGTATGCAGGGAGAAAAAGAGAAGATTTGTATCAAAAATTTTGAGTATGATACCTGCAGAAACAACAGTCGTTTCAATTATTGAAAAGGAACTGGATAATTTTAAGCGATAAAAATAAATTAGGAAAGGGAGATAAAAGATGAATCTGTGGAATAAAAAGAAAGACAAAATCAGGAATATGTTTTTCAAAAGAAAAGTCAAAAGAAGAACTGGTAAAAACTTTTTGGAAATTAATGCTGATAAAATTGGAAATAGTTACGACAGAAAATGGAGAAGAATTAACTGGAAATACCAGTAAATTTTTCTTTATTTTAAAGGATGGAAGAAAAGTTACAGTATTAATAAATCCAAAGCGTGATTTTCTTCTTAAACAGCAAATAGGGACTTGAAATATTTTTGGAAAAATTAAAGTCAGAAACTTTTTAAAAATATAGATGAGAAAGAGCTTTTGAGTATAACAGTCTGTTTGTAATTTTTGAGCAGTAAAGAAGAAGAGAAAGAAAATGGGAAATTATTAGATCAACTGGCAGTTTTTAGGGGAATTCCATCAAATTTATTATACAAAAATTTGAAACATTATCCACTATAATAGAAAAAAGAATGGTTCAGAATAATGAAAAATGGCAAATTTCAGACTTTATTCCACCCCTTTCAGATAAAAATGTTCTTTTGAATATGAAATAGAATGACTGACAATGATGCCAGAAAGAATGAAAAATATTGAAATTTTTGATGGTCTTCCTTATGATGAAAAATGGAAGTGAGTATCTCTGAAAAATGTGAAGATATATAAAAATGGGATATTATAAGAAGAATTGCTAGCAATAGTAGTAACACGCCTTGTCCAGAAACATATCTTGAGAGAAAAGAAAATGGTAAAAAGAGTTAGCGTGCAATGGTAGATGTTTTTGAAGAAAAGTACCAGTTTAAGCAAGTTTTATCAGAGCGTGAAAAAGATTTTATTGAAAATTTAAGTGAGGATAAGGATTTGAATGCAGAGTTTTATTTTAGACTTGAGTCAGCAAAAATGCTACTATGGGTTTTTATCAATTATAGATATTGAATTTCAGGATTTTTAATACATTTTTGTGATATTTCAATTTTAATAAATGGAATAAAAATGAAAATTTAAAAATCATTTGCAAGAAAATGTGAGATTCGTTCAAAAATAAAAATTATGGATATGCTTGACTATATATATAGGTTAAACTGGGCAAATGTTGAAATAAAAATGAATGGGTATAGGAAAGAATTGTAAATGAAAGTATTTTATATTTTTAGTAGGTTGGCAGTGGAATGGGTAGTTCAGGATGGAAAAAGTATGGATGATATTGTAATTCATACATACTTATTGCTAGATTATTTTGAAACCATTAAAAACAGGCTTTAAATAAAATAATTTTAAAAATTATTTGACAATGGAAATTAAAAATGCTAATATAAAAATGTAAGATTTATAAAGATAAGTTAATAAATTTGTAATTATATGTATAGAAGGAGATACAATGATCATAATTTTAACAAGTGGAGGAGATTCACAAGGTATGAATACAGCGATAAGAGCTGTCACTAAAGCACGCAATAAACAAAAGGAATGGAGTTTATGGTATAAGAAGAGGATACAAAGGTATGCTTGAAGATCAAATTTTTCCATTGACATTTGTTAGATGTAAGTGGAATTGCTGATAAAGGTGGAACCATTTTATTATCAGCTAGATTGCCAGAGTTTAAAGATCCTGAAGTTAGAGCAAAAGCGGTACTAATTTGAAAAACATGGAATAGACGGACTAGTTGTAATTGGAGGAGATGGTTCATTCCATGGAGCACATTATTTGTATGAAGAACATGGAATTAAAACAATTTGGAATACCAGGGACTATTGATAATGACGTAGCTGGAACAGACTATACAGTTGGTTGTGATACAGCATTAAATATTATATTGAGACGCTATCTCAAAATTGAAAGATACTGCTACTTCTCACGAAAGAACATATTTAGTAGAAGTAATGGGAAGAAACTGTGGAGATTTGGCTCTTTGTCGTCTGCGCAATAGCAGGAGGAGCAAGTGGAGTTATGATTCCAGAAACTCAAACATCTATTGATAAAATATCAGAAGTAATTAAAAAGACGTGAAGAAGGTAAATTATATGATATAATCGTTGTTGCTGAAGGTGTAGGAGATGTTATGAAAATTAAAGATGAGTTAGCCAAAAAGTTGATACAAGCATAAGAGTTACTATTTTAGGACATATACAAAGAGGTGGAGCACCTACTGCATTTGATAGAATTTTTAGCAACAAGATTAGGAGTAAGGCTGTTGAGCTTATTGAAGAAGGACAAGGTGGATTAATGGTTTTGGAATTCAAAAGTGAAGAAGTAACAACTCATAAATTATCTTACGCTTGGGAAAAATTATTCAAAAAGCTTCTGTAGACTGATTATGCAATAGCAAATATATTATCATTATAATTGTTAATGAAAAACTGAGTTTAAAAACAAATGAAATTTCTTACATAAAGTAAGAGCTCATTGATAATAAGGCAATAAAATTTTAAATTAAATTTTAGGGAGGAAAAATGAAAATTGTAAAATGACTAAAGTTGTTTGTACCATTGGTCCAAAAACTGAAAGTACTGAAATGTTAACAAAATTAGTGGAAAGTGGAATGAATGTAATGAGATTAAACTTTTCACATGGTGACCCTAGAAGAACATGGAGCAAGAATTAAAAATATTAGAGAAGTAATGACAGGTAAAGAAGTAGGAATTTTATTAGATACTAAAGGGCCTGAAATCAGAACTGGTAAATTAGAAGACGGAAAAAGATGTATTATTAGAAACTGGTAAAAAGTAACAATTACTACTGACTACTCTTTCGTTGGAAATGCTGAAAAATTTGCAGTTTCTTATCCTGGAATTGTTGATGATTTATATGAAGGAACAACAGTTTTATTAGATGATGGTTTAGTTGGATTAAAAAGTTGAAAGTGTTGATAAGGCAGACTGGAGAAGTTCACTGTGTTGTTACAAACACTGGAGAATTAGGAGAAACTAAAGGTGTAAACTTGCCAGATGTTTCAGTTTCGGATTGCCAGCATTGGCTGAAAAAGATATTGCTGACTTGAAATTTGGTTGTGAGCAAGGTGTTGACTTTGTAGCAACTTCATTTTATAAGAAAAGCATCTGACGTTGCTGAAGTAAGAAAAGTGTTAGATGATAATGGTGGAAAAATATCCATATTATCTCAAAAATCGAAAGCCAAGAAGGTGTCGATAACTTTGATGAAATCTTGGAATTAAGTGATGCAACTCATGGTTTGCTAGAGGAGATCTAGGAGTAGAAGTGCCTGCTGAAGAAGTTCCATTTATGCAAAAATGATGATTAGAAAATGTAATAAAGCTGGAAAAACCAGTTATTACAGCAACACAAATGTTAGATTCAATGATAAGAAACCCACGTCCTACAAGAGCGGAAGCAGGGAGACGTTGCTAACGCTATCTTAGATGGTACAGATGCAGTTATGTTATCAGGAGAATCTGCAAAGGTAAATATCCAGTGGAGCTGTTAAAAGTGATGGCGACTATCTCAAAAGAACAGACGAATTTAAAAAGAATTCAAAAACTATCGAGAACTCCAGATGGATCAGAAATTACTGTTACAGAAGCAATTTCAAGTGGTGCAGTAAGTACTTCTCATGCATTGGATGCTAAATTAATCGTATGTTGGACAAAAACTGGTAGAGCAACAAGAATGATTAGAAAATATGGACCAACTGTACCAATTATCGCTTTGACTGACAACGAACAAACTGCTAGACAATTAGCATTAGTAAGAGGAGTTAGAGCTTACGTAGCAAAAGGATTAGATAGAAACAGATGATTTCTTCGCAAAAAGCAAGAGAAATCGCATGACTAACCATGAAGAAGCTAAAAAGGTGATTTAGTAGTAATGGTAACTGGAATTTCCTAAAGAAGGAACAACTAATACATTTAGAGTAGAAAGAGTTGGAGAATAATTAAAAATCTGATTATTTAACCATACCACACATAACAAGCAATTATAAATACTTTATGAGGGGAAAACGGTCTTATGCCTTTCCCTCTGTTTATATCTTAGAACTTATAGACTTAAACTTAAGAAATATACTTAAAACGATTTGATTGCAAAAATTTAGGAAAAGGAATAAAAAGTGAAAAACTTGATGATTTAATAGATGTTTTTGCAAAATTACCAGGAATTGGTAGAAAAAGTGCGACAGAATTGCGTTTGATGTACTTGATAGAAGTGAAGCTGATATTGATAGGATGCTTAAAATAATAAAAAGACTTCACATACGAATATTAAACATTGTGAAATTTGTGGAAATTTATCGGAAAATGATATTTTGTGATATTTGTACTAATGAGAAAAGAGATATGGAAGTAATCTGTGTTGTTGAAGGAGTAAGAGATGTAATTGCCTTTGAAAAATCAGAAACATACAATGGGCTCTATCATGTGCTTGCGGAAAAATTGATCCACTAAATGGAATTACTATTGAAGATTTGAATTTGAGAAAATTGATAAGAAGGCTGGATGGAAGTGTAAAAAGAAATTATACTTGCCTTTAAATCCTGATTTAGAAGGAGAAACAACAAGCCTTTATTTAACAAAATTCTTAAAAGATAAAAATATAAAAATTTCAAAAATCGCCAGTGGAATTCCAATGGGAGGAAATATTGAATATACAGATATGGCAACACTGGGAAGATCACTGGAAGGAAGAATTAATGTAGATGATATAGATTAATATTTATAGTTTAGGAATTTATGAAAAAAATTTAGAAATTGCCTAAAATGAGCGGAACTTCTAATTTTTAATTTTATATAAATATCAATATATTTTTGTAACAAATGTTTGACATCTATACAGTTATAAATTGGACTGATATTTGCACTTTTAAAATGATATGGTATAATATTAAATATAGTGAGGTATAAAAAGTGAACAAGTATTTAAAAATTTTAAAAATAATTATTATGTATTTTTTATCAAATACTATTTCCTGTAACTTTTAAATATAATACTGGAGAAAATCTAGTACAAAAGATAAGAGATGAAGAAAAACAGGAAAAACTAATAAAGTCAGTATTGGATGCTATACGTGGACATAATAATAAATTTATTTAGATTTTATCTTGCAACTAAAGATAATATTAATAATAGAGAAAAATAGAGCAGTTTGCAAATCGGAAAGAAGGAGTGTATGGTGTAAATTTAGATGAAGCATTATTGTTTCAAGGAAATGGTGAATTGGTTGATGTAAATGCAAAAACCAAGGATGGATATACACCAATTATTGTAGCCATTGAAGCTAAAAATAATGAAATTTTGAAGGCTTCCTAGTGAAAAATGGTGCAGATTTATGAAAAACATCCAATTTTTAATAGAACTACACTTGGAACAGCGACGATATTATGAAAAATGCCGGAAGACAGTGGAAATATTGTTAAAAGATGCAAGACTGTAAATGTTGGAAGTGATGCGGATGGATGGACTCCACTCCAAGATGCAACATTAAAAGCTAATTCCAGAATCGTCAAAATGTTGTTGGAACATGGAGCAAATCCCACAATTACAGATAAGCATGGTGGGACTCCAATGGATATGGCAACAAAAATTTGGAAAAAGGTGAAATTGTAAAAATGCTGAGGGATTACATAAAGGCTAATAGAGGCGGATTATAGTTTTTGAATTTGTTTGTAATATTTTATATAGAGGAGAAAACAATAGAAAAAGAATGACAGGAATTGGTGCTCTAGAGGGAGTATCTATAGGTAAAGTATTACTTTTTTATCGCAGAGGAGAGTTGTTATTCCGCAAACAAAAAGAGGCGGATTCAACAATTGAGTCTGAATTAGCAAAATTACAAGCTGGATTGAAACAGTCTAAAACTCAATTAATTGCAATCAGAGAAAAAGTAAAAGAGGAAAATGGGGAAGATAGCGACAATTTTGATGGTCATATTATGCTCTGAAGATGAAGATTTGATTATGGAAGTTGAAGATAAAATTAAAGGAGAAGGACTTCCAGTCGCAAAAGCGTTACACGATGGAATTAATGAATATTGTGATATGATTTCACAATTAGATGATCCATACCTAAAGAGAAAGAGTAGCTGATTTACAAGATATAGGTAAAAGATGGCTTAAAAGACTTGTTAGGAATGATTCTATGACTTGAGTAACTTAGAGCCAGGAACAATTGTTGTAAAGCTGAAGACTTGACTCCATCTGATACAGCTCAATTGGATTTGGAAAACTGTATAGGATTTATTACAGAAATTGGAGGAAAAACAGCTCACTCTGCAATCATCATGGCGAGATCACTTGAATTACCTGCAGTAGTTGGGGTAAAAGGAATACTTGATGAAGTAAAAGATGGTGAAGTTGTTGTTATGGATGGAGAAACTGGAGAATTATATCTGGAACCATCTGAAGACTTGGTAAATGAGTATATTAAAAACAAGAGCGATAAGAAAGAAAAAGAAGAATTGATTAATTCATGAAGATGCAGTTACTCTTGATGGTAGAAAAGTTGATATTTGGGGAAATATTGGAAGCCCTAATGATGTTGATGACTGTAATTGAGTCAGGAGCAGCAGGAATTGGATTATATAGAACAGAATTTTTATTTATGAACTCTGATCACTTCCCAACAGAAGAGGAACAATATCAAGCATACAGAGTGGTTGCTGCGAAAAATGCAAGGAAAAACCTGTAACAATAAGAACAATGGATATTGGTGGAGATAAAAAGAATTACCATATTTAGATTTACCAAAAGAATTAAATCCATTCTTAGGATATAGAGCAATCAGAATTTCGCTAGAAAATAAAGATATGTTCAAAAACTCAGTTAGAAAAAGCGATTTTAAGAGCATCTCACATATGGACAAATCAAAAATTATGTATCCAATGATTAGTTCAATTAATGAAATAAGAAAAAGCAAAATGCTATTTTGGAAGAATGTAGAGAGAGAACTTGATGAAATTGGAAAAATCTATGATGAGAAATATAAAAAGTGGAATAATGGTTGAAACTCCTTCAACAGCTATTATTGCTTACAGATTTGCAAAAAGAAGTTGATTTCTTCTCAATAGGAACTAATGACTTGACAGCAATATTTCTTAGCAGTAGATAGAGGAAATGAAATGGTTGCAAACTTATACAACTCATTTAACCCTGCGGTATTAGGAAGCTATTCAAAAAGTAATTGATCTCTGCATATGGAGCAAATATAAATGTTAGTATGTGTGGAGAATTTGCTGGAGATAAAAGAGCAACTAAATTATTGTTAGGAATGGGGGCAGATTCATTTAGTATGAGTGCATCATCAGGGATTAACTGTTAAGAAAAATAATTAGAAACAGTAATTATGCAGATGCGAAAAATTCAGAGATTTAATTTTACAACAAAGATACCCCTGAAGAAGTTGTAGCAAAGTATAATAAATTATAACAAAAAGGCTAGTTAGTTTCTTAGCCTTTTTGCCTTTAAAATTGGGATTATTATTTTAGAATAAAATTATTTTTGAAGACAAATGAAAAATTGTTTAAACCATAATTTTTTATTCGATATTAGATTTTATTTCTAAAAATAATAAATATAATGACTGGAGGAGTAAAAATATGGAAAAAGAAAAAGTAGCAGTGTTTTTGGTGAAATGGATTTGAAGAAATTGAGCAGTAACTCCAATTGATTTGCTCTAAAGGGCAGGGATTAATGTAGATACAGTTTCAATCACAAAGGATAACCTTGTGGAGAGTGCGAGAAGAATGAAAATACTGGCAGATAAGATAATTGATGATATTGATTTTTCTGAATATGATATGCTGATATTGCCTGGTGGTCCTGGAGTCGGAAATTGTTTTAATTCATCAGACACTGTTAGATAATGTGTTAAAATTTTCAAAAGACAATGAAAAATAAAAAATTGCGGCAATATCGCGGCACCTACAGTATTATCTAGCCTTGGAAACTTTTGGAAGGAAAAATGCAGTGTTTTTCCAGCGTGCGAAAATGAACTGGTAAAAAGGGAAGGCAGTGTTAGGAAAAGACAGAGTTGTTACAGATGGCAATGTTATAAACAAGCAGAAGTGCAGGAACTGCATTGGATTTTACTTTAGGAAAATTATTAGTGAACTTTTTGGGAGAAAAAAGAAGCCAGAAAAATTGCTGATGAGATAGTTTTATAAATAAATTTGTAAATAAAAAGTATAAATTTTTAAAAAGTTATATGGAAAAATAAGAAAAAGTATGCTAAAATGTTTCCAGTAATTATGAAAGAAATAAAATGATTTGATAATTAACAAAGATTACAAACTATTGATTTAAGTACAATATACAACTATTTTAAAAATAATTTTAAAAATAAAAACCAAAAATAAATTAGATATTTAGGAGTTTGCATGAAATTAGTTTACATTCTAAAAATTGGTTTTTCAAAAAGTTTTATAAATGCTAGATTTGTATATTTTAAAATGTCTAAGAAAGGAAGAAAATATGGAATACCATAAAGTCCCGTGCTGTTTGACGAAGTGATTGATAATATAATAACGAAAAAGACGCTGTTTATGTTGACTGTACACTTAGCGACGGTGGGCACACAGAGGTATTTTACAAAATTCTTCTGAAAATTCAAAAGTTGTTGCAATTGATCAGGATATAGAGCCCATTGAGTTTGCAAAAGGCTTGAAAAATACGGACACAAACTGCAGATATTTCAAGACAATTTTAGAAATATTGATACAGCTGTTTATCTTGCGAGGCTTTGAAAAAGTGGATCGAATACTTATGGACATAGGGAGTTTCCTCAAATCAACTGGATAATGCCGAAAGGGTTTTCATATACGATTTGATGCACGGTTAGATATGCGTATGGATAGTAGCCTAAAATAAGGTGCTTACAGAAGTTATTAATGATTTTTCTGAAAGGAAAGTCGTGGATATTATTTATAAGTACGGTGAAGGCCAAAATCTCGTAAAATTGCATTGTAGAATATAGGAAAAATAAGCCAATCGAAACAACATTGGAACTTGCGGATGATTTGTTATAAAATCAATAGGAAAAAGTATGAAACGGCATCCTGCCAAAAGAACATTTCAAGCTATAAGAATTTATGTAAATAAGGAGCTTGAAGTCTGAGGCAAACATTGGATAAAGCAGTAGAACTACTTAATAAAAATGGGAGGTTATTAGTAATTACTTTTCATTCATTGGAAGATAGAATTGTAAAGGAAAAATTTCGTGAATATGAAGATCCGTGTACTTGTCCAAAAGATATACCAATTTGTGTATGTAATAAAAAGTTTGGGAAAGATAATTACACCAATTATTGCTCAAAAATTAGAATTAGAAGAAAACAATCGAGCACATTCAGCAAAATTGAGAATTTTGAAAGGAGTGAATAAACAGTTATGAATGGTGTTTCAAAAACATGCAAATGGAAATCCTTGATGTTCCAAAAATTACGAATACAGCAAGATCAAAAAGAAGATGCAAGAAGAGAAAGAATAGTAGCTCCTACAGAAGTTAGACTTTCCAGAACAATGAGAAGTTAAATATAGGAGAGTAATAGTTATAGTTAGTATTTATGTCGCTATTGTAACAATAGTAGCTTTACTTCGTGTTTTTGTTTCATTTAATATTTCTGAGTTACAAAGAGAAATTAATACCAAAAGAAAAACAAGTAGTAATGTTACAAAAAGAAATTGCATTACTAGATACTCAAATGGTCAACAAGGAAGATTTAAAACTAAGGAAATAAAAGCCAAAGAAAGAGGGTTTCAGATTTCCAAATTCTCCAAATATATAGATTTGAATAATTAAACTAAATAAAATATAACATTAAAAAGTACAGGTGTTATATTTTTATTGACAATAAGTCAAAAATTGGTAACATATTGGTATACTGACTAAGCAGTCAACTTAATTTTGTTATAATTATAGTAAAAACTATTTTTAAGAAAGTTTCTAGGTCACAATTATACTACTCAATTCCAAATTTAGTTTTTATAAATGTAAAATAATCATATTTTATGAATACAGATAAATGAGGAGGTTTGAGAGGTAAAAATAATATTTGTGAAGTTTTGTTTTTAAAGTAATATTATTATAGTTATAAAAAGTAAAAATAAATTTTTGAAGGAGGTTATATCTTGGCAAAAGAAGTTTTACAAAAAAATAAAAAGATGCTGAAAGTGAATCAGATAAGATTATTGCTGATGCAAATGAAAAAGGCAAAAGATATTTTTGAAAAATATTGAGCAGAAAATAAAAAGATGACAGCGATAAACTAATTTCTGAGACAAATCTTGAAGTAGAAAATTTGAAAAAGAGTCAATGGATGATGCTGAAAAAGAGTAAAAATCTCTTTTGAGCAGTGAAGAAGAAAATGTAAACAAAATTCTTGAAATTGACGAAAAAGAAAATAGATGAAGTTGTTAATTTATTAGCAGAGAGGATTGTGAAATAATGGCAATAGTTAAAATGAGCAAATTTGATTTAGTTGTTTTCGCAAGAACAAAAGAGCTAAAGTATTAAAGAAACTTCAAAAATTTAAAGAAGTAAATTTTGTAGATATTGAGTTAGATGAGGAAAATGGAGAGCTTAGTAAAGATGCTGTTGAAGGTGTTACTAAATATATAAATAATGAAGAGCTGACACACATTGATGAACGTCTTTATCAGTTAAGTAATGCAATTTCTCTTATTAAAAATATGATGAAAGAAAAACACGTTTAAGAGATGTTATTCATGGAAAATGAAAAATTATACATTTGATGAATTGGCAAAAAGCATTGAGTTATGACTGGAAGAAAGTTTCTTCAGAACTGAATAAAATTGGAACACAATATTCACAAATCAAAATCGAAAATTTCTAAAAATACATACGTTATGATGAAATTGATTTGTGGGAACGACTAGATGTAAATCCTAAAGAATTAAAGAACTTGAAAAGTAAATACATTTTTTAGGTACAGTGCCAATAAAGTTAAAAGGAAGCTTTTATTGATGGCATTTCTGAGCTTGATAAAACTTATTATGAAGAGCTGAAAAATAGTAAAAGATGAAGTGTATTATCTTGTAATTTCAAGTATTGATGAAAGTGAAAAGGAAAAAGTTGGCTGAAGTTTTTAGAAATAGTAGTTTTACAGTGGAAAATCTTGACATTGATGCAGTTCCACAAGATTACAAAAATGGACTGCAACAGGAAATTTCAGAGCTGAAAAAGGAAAAACGTAGACTAAAAAAGCTCAAATTAAAACTTATAGTGAAGATTTAACTGATTTACAGGCAGTTTACGAATATATGCAAAATAAAAAGTTAAGAATTGTTGAATCAGAAGAAATTAGCACAGACTGAAAATACTATTTTTGATAAAAAGGATGGATTCCAACTGAAAAAGTGAGTGAATTTGAGAAAGTGATAAAAGATGAGGCTGGAGATAATTATTACTGGACATTTTACAGATGCGGATAGGGATGATGCGACAGTGCCTATTAAACTGAAAAATGGAAAAATTGCAAGTACATTTGAAAAATTTGACTGGAATGTATGCGTATCAAGATATAATGAAAATTGATCAAACCCCACTGTTTACCTGTTTTTATATCTTATTTTTGGAATGATGGAGTGCAGATGTAGGTTATGGGCTTGTGTTACTGCTTGCAACAATGTTTGTTTTAAAAGTAGTGAATTTAAGTTCTCAAATGAGAAAATCTATCAAGTTTTTCTTTTTATTTAAGTTTTTTCTGTTATTTTTACAGGGGACTTTTATATGGTTCATATTTTTGGAGCGACAATTCCAGGAATGTAGAGTGGTAGATCCAGCGTCCTAATATAACGATTTATTGATAGGTTCAATTGTATTTGGTGTAGTTCATATATTTGTTGGACTGGCAATAAAAGCATATATGTTAATTAGAGATGGTAAATCATTGGAAGCAGTTTATGATGTATTGTTTTGGTATATGGCTCTTATTGGAGGAATGTTATTCCTGATATTTCAGTTAATGAATTTATCAGCAGTTGTGGCAAAATCGTGTCAATGTGGGTAATGATTGCGGAATGGCTGGAATCGATACTTACTGGTGGACGTGAAGCTAAAGGAGTCGGTGCAAAATTAGGTGGCGGACTTTACAGCCTTTATGGAATTTCAAGTTATGTAGGAGATTTCGTATCCTATTCAAGACTTATGGCTTTGGGACTTTCTGGTGGATTTATTGCGTCAGCTATAAATATGATAGCAAGGAATGATCGGTGGAAACTGGTTTGGTATGATTTTTATTCCATTAATACTGATAGCAGGACACTTATTTAATATGTTCTTATCTTTCCTGAGGTGCTTATGTTCATACTTCAAGACTTATGTACGTAGAGTATTTTTCGGAAAATTTTACGAAAGGTGGAGGAAAACCGTTTAAAGATTTTAGGACAGAAAATAAATATATAAATCTTGATGATTAATTTTTATAATTTTAAGTTTAGTAAAAATGTTTAACAAAAATAGAAAAATTAGGAGAAATAAAATGAATTTTTCTACAATTTTTAGTACAAAAATGGAGGAATCGTAATGGCGACATTAGGTCGCGGCATTAGCGACTTATTAGCAGGTATCGGGTCTGCAAAAAGGTGTAGAGTATCGTTGGGGAAGTAGCTACTGGACTTATGGGTGAGGAACACTGAAAAATTTGGTAAATCGTTAGTATTGCAATTATTACCAGGAACACAAAGGGTTATATGGATTTGTTATCGGACTTATGGTGTTAGGAAAATTCAAAACCTGAAATGCCTTCTACAAACTGGATTAGGAATTTTAATGGCTTGTTTACCAATCGCAATTGCAGGTTATGGTTCAGCAATTGCACAAGGAAGAGATTCTTTACGTCTGGTATTAGACTTGCTTGCAAAAATGAAGAACAAAATACAAAAGAGGTATTATTTACTCAGTAATGGTTTAGAAACTTATGCGTTATTGGCATTCGTTGTATCAATTATGCTATTAGGAAGATTCTAATTTAAAAGGGGTATTTATACCCCTTAAATATATTAAGGAGTGAATATGTCTAATTTAAAATAATTTAACATCAAAATATTAAATGATGCTAAAGAAGGAGCTAAACAAAATTGTAAAAAAGTGCAGAGGAAAAAGCAAAGCAAAAATACGATTTGGAAATAGCTATTGCACAAACATTACTTGAAAATGCAAAGAAGAGGCGTGAACTGCTTTCAGACAGAATTAAGTCAAAATTAGCAAATTTAAAGGCTAGAAATGAAAAATTAAAGGCAAAACAGACAGTAATTAACAAAGTTATAGATAAATTAAAGGAAAAACTTGTTAATATGAATGAGTGATTATATTATTATTTGAATCAGAATATTGATAAAAAAGTTCTATAGCTGGGAAAAGAGTTAATTGTATAAAAAGAATTTGTGGAAAAAGTAAAAAGAATTCCCAACTGCAAAAAGTTAAGGAAAAATGAGTTTGTAACTTGGAGTTTATTATTGAAGAAAATGGAATTCAAGAAAATTATACTTTTTGAAGTGAAACTGGATTTTATGAGAGATGAACTGGAAGTTGAAATTTCCAAGTTTCTTTTTCATAATGTAAATAAAATTTATAGAAATTTAAGTTTTTATATTTTCTTTTACAAAATAAATTTTTATAATTAACTGGAATTTTGTAAACAAGGAGATGGATAGAATGGATTACGGACAAAGTGTCGTAACTATTAGAGTACTTGAAAGAGGCTTTTTGACTAGAAATAGGCTGGAACGTATGATGGGAAGCCGAAACTCCCGAAGAAGTGCTGAAAATTATTGGGAGAAACGGAATATTCTCAAGATATGGCTGATATTCACGGCAGTCAAGATTATGAAACAATACTGAAAAGGGAAACAGAGCGTGTTTTTCCATTGTAGAAGTATGGTTAAAAAAATACTGCAATTGTTGATATTTTATCTCTTAAATATGATTATCATAATCTAAAGGTGTTATTAAAAAGCAAAATAACAGGAAAAAGATTTTTCAAGTCTGCTTATGCAGGCTGGGACGATTGATGTGGAAATTTAAGACAAAAATTTGAATTGCAAAGCAATGATTTGCCACAGGAAATTTTTGGATGCGATTAACGAAGTACAGAAGGACTTTGAAGAAAATCATGATCCCCCAAAGAATTGATATACTCGTAGATAAACATTATTTTAAAAATTTATCAAGACTATCAAGAGAAATTGATGTAGAAAGTTATTACTGATTATGTTGAAGGACTGATTGATTTTCAAAATATGATAACTTTATTTAGAGTGACAAAAATCGTGATGCAAGATTTCTGGAAACTGTTATTTTTTGAAGGTGGGACAATTTCAAAAATAAAATTGTTGAGTCAATAAATGACAATACAGATACTATTTTGAATAAGTTCAAGAAGGAAAAAAATTGGGAATATATCTAACAAAAGGACTAGAAGTATTTAGTGAAACAAAAAGGTTATCAGAACTTGAAAAAAATTTCTGATAATTACTTGATGGAATTAAATAAAGAATCAAAATATATTGTATTTGGACCCAGAGCCATTATTTACATATCTAGTTGCAAAGAGCGTGAAATTAATGCAATAAGAATGATAATGGTAAAGCAAGATAAACAATATAAGTTCGGATAAAATAAGAGAAAGGTTGCGTGAAACTTATGCATAAAATAGGTGTAGTCGGAGATAAAGATTCTATTTTTATCATTTAAAAGCATTGGGAATTGACGTGTATCCAGTTATATACAAAAGAAGAGGCAAGAAGTACAATAGATGAAATGGCAAGTAATAACTATGGTATTATCTTTGTAACAGAGCAAGTTGCAGTTATGATAGAAAGTACTATTGAAAGATACAATCGTGAAGTGCTTTCCAGCTGTTATTTTGATTCCGAATAATCAGGAAGTCTGGAATAGGGCTTAAAAGATAGATGAGTACGTTGAAAAGCGATAGGATCTAATATATTTTTAGATGAAAGGAGAAATTCATTGAAAAACAGGAAGAATAATAAAAAAGTATCTGGACCTCTTGTTGTTGCAGAAGGTATGGAAAATGCCAATGTATATGATGTGGTAAGAGTTTCAGAGAAAAAGTTGATAGGGTGAAATTATTGAAATGAGAGGCGATCAGAGCTTCTATTCAAGTATATGAAGAAACATCAGGAATTGGGCCAGGAGAAGAGGTTTTTCACAACTGGAGAGCCTTTGAGTGTTGAATTGGGGCCTGGACTTATTGAGCGATGTTTGATGGAATTCAGCGTCCACTAAAAGGAATATCAGGAAATAGCAGGAGACTTTTTGGAAAAAGGGATAGAAAGTAAATCCTTTAAATAGAGATAAAAATAGGGAATTTGAGCCTGTTTTATCTACTGGAACAGAGTTGAAACTGGAGATATTCTTGAACTGTTCAGAAACTTCTGTTATAAGCCATAAAATTATGGTTCCAGCAGGAATTAAAGAACTTTGAAAACTACATAAAAGTGAAAGCTACACAGTAGTTGATACAATTGCAGTTATTGAAACAGAAAAAGGTGAGATTGGTAGAGTTCAAATGATACAAAAATGGCCAGTAAGACGTGGAAGAAAAATACAAGCAGAAATTAAACCCAGAGGCTCCATTAATTACAGGACAAAAAGTGATTGACACATTCTTTCCTGTAACTAAAGGTGGGACTGCATGTGTACCAGGACCTTTTGGATCTGGAAAAACAGTTGTACAGCACCAAATGGCTAAATGGGCAGATGCTGAAATTATAGTTTATGTAGGATGTGGAGAACGTGGAAATGAGATGACGGACGTTCTTATGGAATTTCAGAAATTATAGATCCAAAAACTGGACAATCATTAATGACAGAAAGAACTGTACTTATAGCAAATACTTTCAAATATACAGTTCACGTACGAAGGAAGCTAGTATTTATACTGGAATTACAGTACAGAATATTTTTAGGGATATGGGATACTCTGTTGCAATAATGGCAGATTCTACTTCGAGATGGGCGAAAGCACTTAGGGAAATGTCTGGACGGCTTGAAGAAATGCGGAGGATGAAGGATATCCCAGCGTATCTAGGTTCAAGAATGCTGGAGTTTTTATGAAGAAAAGCGAGGAAAGTAATTTGTCTTGGACAAGATGGAAGAGAAGGAGCACTTACAGTTATCGGAGCGGTTTTCTCCTCCAGGTGGAGATATTTCTGAACCAGTATCTCAGAGCAACACTTCGTATTGTTAAAGGTATTCTGGGGATTAGATGCAAATCAAGCGTATAGACGTCACTTCCCAGCAATTAACTGGTTAAATTCATATTCATTGTATCAAGGAAAAGTTGATAACTGGATGGATCAGAATGTAGGACCGAAATTTTCTAAAAATAGAGCACGTGCAATTTCATTATTACAAGAAGAAAACAGTCTACAGGAAATAGTTAGACTGGTTGGTAAGGATACTTTGTCAGAAAAAGATCAGCTTAAACTGGAAATTGCAAAATCTATAAGGGAAGATTACTTGCAGCAAAATGCGTTTATGGAGTCAGATACTTATACTTCGCTTGAAAAACAGGATAAAAATGCTTGATATAGTATTGAGATTCTATGACGAGGATTAAGAGGGCTTGAAAACGGAGCTTATTTAAATGAAATCGTTGCAATGCCTGTAAGAGAAAAGAATTGCAAGAGCAAAAATATCTACCTGAGGCAGAGTTAGGTAAAATTGAAGAAATAGCAAAAAGAGTGGAAAAAGAAATTGAGTGAACTTGTAAATAAAGGAGGTGTAGCAAATGCTTAGGAATACAAAACTATCAAAGGAAATAGTAGGGCCGTTGATGGTTGTTGAAGGTGTTGAAGGAATAAAATATGAGGAACTTAGTTGAAATTGAAACACAAAATGGTGAAACTTCGTCGTGGACGTGTGCTTGAAGTAAATAGCGATAAGGCAGTAGTACAGTTATTTGAAAATTCAGCTGGAATTAATTTAAAGTTCAAAAGTAAAGATTTTTGGGTAGACCTTTGTCGCTAGGAGTATCGGAAGATATGATAGGGCGTGTATTTGATGGATTGGGACGACAAAAAGATAATGGACCAAAAATAATTCCTGAAAAAAACATTGGATATAAATGGAACAGCTATAAATCCAGTTGCAGTGATTATCCGTCAGAATTTATTCAAACAGGAGTTTCTGCGATTGATGGACTAAACACACCCTTGTTAGAGGCAAAATTACAATTTTCTCTGGTTCCAGGGCTTCCACAGCTACTGAACTAGGGCGCTCAAATCACAAGACAGGCCAAAAGTTTTGGGAAACAGATTCAAAATTTGCAGTGGTGTTTGGAGCGATTGGAATCACGTTTGAGAAGCTCAGACATTTACAGAAGATTTTGTAAAAACAGGAGCGATTGACAGGGCAGTATTTATGAACTTGGCTGACGATCCTGCAATTGAACGTTTATCTACACCAAAAATGAGCACTTACTTTGTGCAGAATACTTGGCATTTGAAAAAGGAATGCACGTACTTGTAATCTTGACTGACTTGACCAACTATTGTAGCGATTAAGGAAGTTTCGGCGGCAAGAAAAAGAAGTTCCTGGAGAAGAGGATACCCTGGATACTTGTATACTGACTTATCTCACAATTTATGAAAGAGCAGGAAGAATTAAAAGGGCGTGAAGGATCAATTACGCAAATACCTATTTTAACAATGCCAGAAGATGATAAGACACATCAATTCAGATTTGACTGGATATATTACAGAGGGCAAATAATCTTGTCAAGAGATTTATACAAACAGAACTTAATGCCTCCAATAAATGTTTTACCATCACTTTCAAGATTGAAGGATAAAGGAATTGGAAAAGGAAAAACTAGAGAGATCATACAGATACAATGAACCAATTATTTGCGACTTATGCAACTGGTAAGGAAGCTAAAGGAGCTGGCTGTAATCCTAGGGGAATCAGCATTGTCTGAGACTGATAAGGCGTTTGTTAAATTTACAACTGCATTTGAGAGAGCAATATGTAGCTCAAGGGTTTGACAATAACAGAACTATTGAAGACACTTTAAATTTAGGATGGGATTTTACTAAAAATATTACCAAGAACAGAGTTGAAAAGAATTAGAGACGAATATTTGGAAAAATATTTTTGCCTGCAGGAGATGAATAGACTATGGCAAGATTAAATGTAAATCCTACAAGAATGGAGCTGAGCCGTTTAAAAATACGTCTAAAAAGCTGCTAAAAAGTGGACATAAACTGTTAAAGGACAAGCAAGATGAACTTATGCGTCAATTTATTATTTTAATAAAACAGAAATAGAAAATTGCGTGAAGAAGTGGAAGGAATTACAAAATTCATTTAAGGATTTCTTGCTTGCAAGAGGTGTAATGTCTGATGAAATGCTTGAAAATGCTATCGCATATTCAGAAGACAAACTTTTAGCGAGATATAAAAACTAAAAATGTAATGAGTGTAATTGTGCCAACAATGACTTTTAATAGAGATATGGAAAAATTCAGAAGTATCTTATCCTTATGGATATGCTCAAACATCTGCTGAATTTAGATGATGCTGTTGATGGCTTGAATCGAGTAATGAAAGACTTGCTGGAACTGGCAGAAATCGAAAAGGCATGTCAGCTTATGGCAGATGAAGTGGAAAAACAAGACAGCGTGTAAATGCGCTGGAATATATGACAATTCCACAGCTTGAAGAAACAATCCGTTATATTCAGATGAAACTTGATGAAAACGAAAGATCAAGCATCACAAGACTTATGAAGGTTAAGGATATGATGGCTGAAAAAGCATAAAATTATAAATTTATTTTGAAATATAGAGTCCTCAATTGCGGCTCTTTTATTATCTCTTTATGTATTTTTGTTTTGAACATTGTCAGACGAATCACCAAAAATATCCTAAAAATCCAACTTCCAATTCTCTTGAAAATACATTTTTAAAATAATCATTACAACAGGTCCTATTAGAAATCCAATTACTCCAAAATTTTAAAAACCTGAATACATTGAAATCAGTGTGATTAATGGATGAACTCCCAAGTTTTGACTTACTAATTTTTGAGCTCTAGCATTTGTCTCACTGATAAAAACAAATAGATAGATTATTATTAGCATAATTCCTAATTTAATATCACCTAAAAAGCAAAAAGAAATTATAGCTCATAGGGATTAAAATTGTCCCTGCTCCTAAAAATTGGTAAAGCATCGATTAGACAAATTATAATTGACATTAGTAAAGGATAAGGAACGTTTAATTTTAGGAATGATAACAAGTTTAACCATATCAAAAGTTCAAAAACAAATTGTCATTAAGATAATCTGAGCTTTTTATAAGAGCCAAGAACCGTAAACCATGTCTGTTTTTAATATTAAAAACCTTATCCAGCCAAGATTTTTGGCAACTGTTGTTCTAAAAAGCTACAATTTTATCTCTGTCAAGACTTATGAAAAAGTTGCTAAAATTGTTATACAAATATATAAAATCAACGTTGGAATAGAAGTAATGAAATTTATCAATCCTTTTATAAATATTCCAAGCCGTGCAGAACCTGATGAAATAAAGCTGTTTATAGTATCATTTACCTGTCTTGTAAAACCCTGAGAAATTTCCTAAATAAGTATCGATTTTTGTCATATTGTCAGACCATAGTTTTTGTGCCATCTCGCTGTAATTGTTAAGATTTTTGTGATAATTTGTAGATTTCACTTATTAACTTTAATGACTCATCCAATTGCTCCAAAAATATAATTAAAAATGTTACAATGGAAATTATTGCTGAGAGTGATAATTTCAATCTAAAAATCTTGTAAATGGACGTGTTAAGATTGACAAAAATAATGCTATTGTGAATGGAAATAAAAATATTCCTAGCTTAGAAAAGCTACTAAAACACCACTAGCAAAAATTAAAGCAATATATACAAGAAGAAATATAATTTTTGAAGTCAAAATTTTTGTAACTTGCCATAATAAAATACTCCTTCTTAGCTTGATAATTTATTTTATGAGATTATTATATAATAAATGTGTGAAATTGTAAATCTATATTTTATACTAAATCCCATTTAAATAAGAGTATTTATTATAAACTTTTCAGCAAAAGGATAAAAACTTGTACTATTTTCCTTTGTAATTGCTTGGAGCTTTAAATACAGGAGAGAAATAAAGTCCTGTAATATCTAAATCTTGTAAATAGTCAAGTTTTTAGAGTATCCCGTATAAATTATCACCAAAAAAATCATTGTGCTAGGTGAAATAAAAAGATAGGCGTATTCGGATTCGCCCTATGATAAATGCTGATTTTTCATTAAATCATTCTTCAATTTATATTGCTGTTTTTTATTAAAAATAATTATAAATCTTGCTTATTTTATAAAAAGTATATCATTTTGTTATTATATTTCAATATTTTAAAAATTAAGTTTGTTTAATAATTTTTATCTTAAAATCACTAATTTAAATACTCAAAGACTATACAATTTGATAAAATTACATTGTTAAACAAATTTGAGTACTTAAAAATATAAAAATAATCGATTCATTTAAATATTTACAAAATGACATAAATTTGTCATGATATATATTCTATGAAATAGGTGTTATAATAAATCTTGATAAAAATAAGCTGTTCATTCTAGAGGAAGGGAGATTACATCGAGTTTAAAGATATTTTTGAATTTTAAAAATAGAAAAATACAGGTTTTATCAGCATTATTCACGTTTAGTGTAGTAGAGTTTTGCAGTTAATGTGGATAAACTGATTTCTGAGTATGATTCGTATACGACAAAAATTAATGATATGAGAAAGTTTGATATAAAGGACAGAGCTTTGAAAAAGTGGAGAGTGGAATGAAGTTAGTGTAACTTCGGATAATAGTGCTACATTACACGGAGTAGCAAATGGTCTAACTATGCAAAATAATGTAAAGAGCTATGGGATGTTTTATTATAGGAATGCATATAATTTTTGGAAAACAGTGAACTTGACAGAAAATAAAATTGGTATTTCTAAAACTTTAAACGATTATTTTTGGGTATAGTGATGGTAATTATAATAAAAACTAATCAAATTTCACAGAAATATACAGAAAATTAGCAGATGAAACTACAAAAATTCAGAAATACGTGATTTGATAGATTTATACAAAATTATAAAAATAAGCAGAAAGAAATTGAGCAGGACACTTACGTTAGAAGATACTAAAAAGATTATACTATTCAGACTATTGGAACTGGGAACGGCGACGCAGATGTGATCTATGAGCTGGCAAAAACAGAATATGAAAATTCTCCAGCTCAAATATGAAAATCTTGAGACGGAACTGCAGATTCTAGAGGGAACGGTTTTACAGTTTACAATGTTGCTTTGCTAAAAAGAGAAACTTGATGACTTGAAAAAGTTGAGCTGAAAAAGGATGATTTCTATGCTCTTAGATTATCGGAAAGCTGAAACAATAGAATTGAATTCACAGCTGAACAATGAACAGTTAAGAAAGGAAAATATTGACTATAAGTATCCTAAATTATCAGGAGATATTGGATATTCGTTAAAGGATCATTCTGTTGTTGTTGGGTTATCTGTAGTCAAAAACTTTCAAAATCACAATGATACTCTTTGAGGATTTGAAGAATGAAGCAGATAAATTAAAAACTGCAGTATGAACAGATGAGCTAGTGTCAAATGCTGGACAGCAGATGATAACTACACGACTTACCAGACAAATGAGCTGACAGCTCAAAATACAATGAATATTAAGAAAAAGAATATGAAATTTATGCTAAGAAGTATGAACTGGGAGTTGACACATATTCCAACTACGTGGAAAAGCGGAATAACTATAAAAAGCTGTGATAGACTATGAAACCGCCAAAAATGAACTTCATGACATTTACTAAAAATAAAATATTATAAATAGAGATTATTAATGCTAAAAATAAAAATAAAAATTAGGAAAGCGGTGATTTTGTGAAATAAATACAGAATTTTCTGAAATAGTTAAAACTATTGAATCAAAGAGGAAAAAGTCAAAAATAAAAATTATTTTTATAAATTTATGACAATATTTGCTGTAATATTGTTTACTTGCCAGTTGCGTGCGGAGAAAGCTGAGCCTGAATATGAAGTGAGCAACTGTTGATAGGGGAGATATTTCGCTATCAGTTTCCAAAAATGGACAAGTTGTATCAGATAATGCGGTTTCCAGTATTTACAACTCAGCCAAAGAGTAAAAACAGAAGTGTTCTTTAAAAAAAGGGATAATGTGAAAAAGGCGATGTAGTTTTTGACATTTTTATCCAGTTGACAAAAATGAGACTTTGAGAAAAATACAAATGAAAAAATTTAGAAATTAAAAAATATGAAAGAAATTTGGTTGAGTGCTCAAGGATCACTTAGAAGAAAGAAAGAGTCTAAAGTTTGGAAATTCGCAAAAATCAAGAGATTTATATAATGCTGAAGAGAATTGTATAAAGTTGAGTGGAGAAACAAAGGGTTAATGCTAGACAATGCAAGAAAAGGATCTAAGAAATTCAAGGCTGGATTTGGATACGGTTGACAGTGAGAAGGCCAGTATTGAAGATGCGAGAACATCATTAAAGACAGCAAAAATTAGAACTGGCTACATTGCAGGAAGATCTGATCGCTTATAAAAGATGAAATAACAAGTCCAGTTGATGGTGTTATCACAGAAATGACTGCAGATGAAAATTACCGTGTAAATACTGAAACGACTTTGTTTAAAGTATCGGATTCAACAAACATAAGGGGTGAGGTAAGCCTTTCAGACAATGAGGTAAAAATATTCAAGTTGGGCAAAGAGTTGAGATTACTTCAGATTCATTGCGGACGGAGAGAAAATAGAAGGATCTGTTTTGCAAATTTCTGGAGTGGCTGAGCTCAACACTTGATGAAAGTAATACTACTGTAAAAATCCAAATAAATGAAGACTAAAAGGTTTAAAACCAGGTGCTACAATAACGGCAACAATTTTTACAAAGAGAGTAAAAATATAACAAAAACTGCTATATAGCTCTAATAATGAAAATGGTAAAATATTATGCTTTTTGTTGTGGAAAAGAGACAACAAGAAGTTTCAAAAAGGAAGTTAAAGATTGGAATAAATGATGATTCTTTTTGTGCTGTAGAATCAGGAGTATCAGTAGGAGAAAAGAGTAATTACTATTTGCGGATGAGAGATTGAAAGACGGACAAAAATAAAAATTGCAGATACATCAAAAACAGAAAGTAGCTCCTAATGGTGTAATATTTAAGGAGGAAAAACAAACGGGAAAAGGTGGAGGACCTGGAGGACCACCACCAAGATAGGAAAAATAAACTTTTAAAAGGTAATTTTTATGATAAAAGTAAGCGATATAGTAAAAATATATAAAAATGGAAACTTATGGAATGAAAAGGTTTTGAAGGGGCTTAATCTTTCTGTAAGTGAAAGGGGAATATGTGGCTTTTATGGGACCATCTGGAAGTGGAAAAATCTACGCTTATGAATATTTTTGGCTGCCTTGACAGCCTTACATCTGGAACTTATATTTTAGATAATCAAGATGTTTCGACTATAAAAAGGAAATGCTCTTGCGAAATAAGAAACAAAAATAGGATTTGTCTTTCAAACTTTTAATTTATTGCCTAAAATGACTGCCTTGGAAAATGTAGCTTTGCCAGCTCTCTGTGCTGGAGTAGCTGAGAGACTGAAAGAGGGCAACAGAAGCCTTGGAAAGTGTGAGGGCTGGGAGAACAGATTCACTCATAAGCCAGACGAAATGTCAGGAGGGCAAAGACAAAGGGTATGCAATTGCAAGAGGCAATAATAAATAATCCAAAAATCCTTTTAACAGATGAGCCAACTGCAAATCTAGTTCAAAATCTGGAGAAAGTTCTAGAAATTTTTAAAATAAAACGATAATGGAACAACGATAGTTATGGTTACACTCATGAAGAAGATGTGGCAGAGCAGTGTAAAGAATTATTAGATTAAAAAGGATGGTGTAATAGAAAAGGATAGAAATTGTTCAGCATCGGAGAGGAGTGTAGTGTAAATGGTTTTATGGAATTACTAGAAATTATCAGTATCAAATTTGTTTAGCTATAAAGATACGTTCTTTTTGACAATGCTTGGAATAATAATCGGAATATCTTCAGTTATAATGATGTCTTCATTAGGGGCGGAGTTAAAGTAATGCACGGAGATTTGAATAAACTTGGAGTCTCAAACTTTGAAGTGTCAATTGATACTTCTCCAGGGCGAGACTTATAAGTCGCAGGATTTATTGACACCTGGGATATTAAAGAAATTAAAGAATATAGAAGGTGTTGAGCTGTTACTCCAACTTCCAGCACTTTTGCCAGATTATCTACAAATGATGGATTTCAGATAAGATGTTTACTGGGAGCAGGAGTCACGAAGATTATTTTAAAATTTCAGATTACACAATAATAAAAAGGAAGAAAAATTTTTACCAAATGAATATGAAAAAGATGGAAAATATGTACAATAGACAATATAACAGCTGATCAACTATTTGCTGGTGAAAAGTCCTATAGAAGAATTGACTTTAAATTTTAGAGAAAACAGCCAGACTGTGACAATTGTTGGAGTGTATAAAGATCCTTATGCAAGTCTTGGAGGAGGTGGAGCTCAGATGCCTGCGATGGGACTTCTTCCTAACAATTATTTAAATCAATGGAGAAATGAGCAGAATAAATACTGCTCTTCAGATAGAAAGACTACGGATGCTAATGAGAATGGCAGAATAATAGAGTTTGAAAGACTAAAAACAGGAAGTGAGCCTGAGATGTTTATAATGTAGAAATTCAACAAGTCAGGGCTTGGATAGATTTAACAATATGTATAATACTTTACACTTTTTTATAAGCGGAGTTGCTACTATTTCGTATTTGTGGGTGGGATAGGAGTTATGAATATAATGCTTGTGAGTGTTACCGAGAGAATAAAGAAGTTGGACTGAGAAGGCGATTGGAGCGAAAACAGGGCATATTCTCGTTCAGTTTCTTATAGGAAAGCAGTTATTTTGACATTTTTGGAGGTATAATTGGAGTTGTAATTGGGTATTCGTTAGCACTTTTTGGATTTGGAATGTTTATACCAAACTTCGCCAATTTTAAGTCCAGTATAGTATTTATTGTGCATACTGGTGTCTACAATGATAGGATTAATTTTTGGAGTTTATCCAGCGAGTAGCATGCATTGGGCCAATAGATCTCGACTGACTGAACAGATTAGGGTGTGCTGAAATAAAAATAAAAATTGATTATCTTAAAATTAAATTTAGGACTAATCTTTTGTGTAGATTTTGAGAAAAGTGTGATATAATGAGATATAATTTTAAATGCATTTGAGTTATAATATTGATAAGAGAAGTGTAAGAGTATAAAGAGATGATAAAAATGTCACAAATACTTGGATATATGGATATAACAAACTTGCCAACACCAGCGTTTATAGTTGATGAAAAGGCTGTTAAAAGAAATCTTGAAAACATTAAAAAGTGTAATTGATAGAACAGGATGAAATATTGCTTGCACAAAGGGATTTTTCGATGTTTTATTTCTATCCGTTAATTAGTGAATATTTGAATGGAACGACAGCAAGCTCACTATTTGAAGCAAGACTTGGGTATGAGAAATGGAACTGAAAAATCCTAACATTGGAAACTCATATTTTAAATCCGTCTTACAGGGAAGATGAGTTTGATGAAATAATGGAAATAACAAATCATATTGTTTTTAATTCTTTCAATCAATGGATTTAAAAGTAAAGTAAAAGGAATTTGAAGAGTGGCAAGAAAATTAGCTGTGGACTTCGATTAAATCCAAATTTTCAGAAGTTGAAACTGAGATTTATAATCCATGGAAGATTTTCGAGATTTGAATAACACTTGAAAATTTTTAGGAAGATGAGCTTGAAGGGTTTGGACGGATTTCATTTTTCATGCACTTTGTGAGCAAAATTCAGATGCGCTGAAATGTATTAAAATTTTTGAAGAAAAATTTGGAAAATATGCATAATATAAGTGGATTAATTTTCGGTGGGGGACATCATTGCAAGAGAAGATTATGATATTGAAAGAAACTTGTAAAATGTATAAATTACATAAAAGAAAAATATGATGTGGAAGTGTATCTGGAGCCAGGAGGAAGCTGTTGCCTTGAATACAGGATTTTTAGTTTCGGAGGTTTTAGATATTACAAAAATGAGATGGATATTTTATTAATGGATACTTCGAACTTCGTACCACATGCCTGATGTAATCGAAATGCCATACCGTCCCATTTATTTTTGGCTCCAGGAATGCCAAATGAGAAGAAATACCTTATAGATTGGGAGGGGCTACTTGCCTTGCTGGAGATGTAATTGGAGATTATTCCTTTGATGAATCCTGTAAAAGTGGAGATAGCTTATTTTTACTGATATGGCACATTACAGCATAGGTGAAGACAAATACTCAATGGGATAAATTTGCCTGTGATTGCAGTTTATACAGAAAAAGGTGGAGTTGAGGTCTGATTAGAAAATTTGAATATGCAGAACTTTAGGAATAGAGTTATCTTGATCATTTTGCTTAAAGGAGTCAGTCATCAATATTTTGTGTAAATTTTTCAAAAATGGTGCTAATACATCCTTACTCCGTTGTGGTACATATCTTATCTGTGATAAAATTAAGTATAGTTGATTGAAAATGGATAAGTTTTAATTTAAAACCATATTTTAAGTAAAGGATACAAGATAGAACTATTTTTATAAAAGATTTATGTAAATATATTTTATAGATTAGAGAAATTGTGGCAAAAGTTGTTTTAGATATAGGAGGATATGTGATTTTGATTTTTAAATCCTCTTCTGATAAGAGGAGAAATAAAAATAATGAAATAAATGAAAATAATATAAATACTAATGTTAATCAGCCACTACCGTCAAATTAGAAGAGAAATTTACGATATGTGATATAATAATGAATCAGAAGTTATGGAAAATAATAATTGTCAGATGATTTATAAAAGAAATTTCTTGTACACGATGAATTTGGAAGAAAGAATTTGAAAATGCCTAAAAGGACTGCTTACAAGAAATTATATCCAGCTGTAAGGACTGGAGAAGTAATATGAATGAGGTTATATCCTATAATACAGGATGCTTTTCAGAGATTTATCCCTGAAATAAAAGAGCTGTGTTAAAGAATTTTTATCGCGGCTGATGAGGGTTACTGAAAGAAAAGCTAATTTTGCTTGGAGACATCATCATCTTGAGAACAGGAGCTTATCAAAATGCTGTTGAACTTTATGATCTAAATCGTAATAATATGAAAGCGGAAGGACTGTATAGCTTATGCTGAGCATTTGGAACTTTGTGGACGTCACCGGGTCTGAAAAAATATTATGAGGCATTAGAAATAAATCCAAATTCTGCAATAGCATTCAAAAAATATTTTATTGTGTGAAAAAAAAAAGAGCAGTAGCGAATATGAAAATAAAATGGAAAAATTGTCTGCAATAAGAGGAAACTAGCGAGAGCCAAAATGATGCAAGCGGTTGTTTATTTCAAAAAAAGGCGATAAGGAAACTGGGAAATTATTTTTTTTGATAACGGCGTTGAAGGTCTGGAGTATAATTCAGAAGTAATGTATATTACATCAAGTATTTATACCCAAACGAACTTTATGAGTGAATTTAAACAATACCAGTGGCATATTATAATCCTGAAATCATAATGCCCACTGCTTTAAATGTACTAAAATATTATAAAGTAAAAAGATATGTAAAGAAGGACTAGAACTTTGTAAATTTAGCAAAAATTCCCTTGGATGAGCATTACAAAAAATTTATGTACCCTATGAGGGGGATTATTTTACAGAGTTAAAAGTGAAGGCAGAAAATAAAGGTAAGCAGGAGAAAACTGCGAATCGATTTTTCAACAAATAAGCCTCTTTGGTATAGTTTAACCATCCTGAATTTATGTTGAACCAAAATAAGACGTGTAAAACAAATATTCTTATTTAACATTTACATCAATTGGAGAAAAATCAAATTGTGAAAATCTTGCAATTTCTCTTATATTTAAATGAAAATTTACATTATAAGACAAACTTAAATTATCAATTGGCAGTGCACATAATAATGAAAATCTTTTGTATCTAAAAACGTTACAGTACAGATTATATGAAACTAATAAGACAACAGAACAATAATTTAAATTTTGTATTGGCTGAGATATTTTAAAAATGCCAAATGTTGAAAAATATGAAATTGAAATTTATTTATACGATACTTTTAATGAACAAAAGTCAAGTTTGATTAATAAAATTTATGACGAAAATACGATTTATAATATTCAAAATGATTTATTAAAATCAATGTGATTTTTGAAAGAGATTTTGCGATAAAATATAGAAAAAATATGAATAATCTAGTTTTATTTTCACAAAAGTAAAATTTTTGATTCCAAGCAAGTTCATAAGGAGCATCAATCGTGGCGATACAAAAATTGCTTTCTGATCAGATTGATGTGGTGCTTGAAGATAGAAATAATGACTTGAAGAAAATCAACTTGTTAGAACTTTTGTATGAAATAAAACAAACAAACAGTCCAATTATTAAAATTTCCAAAAACCAATTATTTATAGTATGAATATTCACGGAATATTTGAAACGCGAACATTAAAAATACTTGCACCAATCATATTTAAAATATATGATGATGATGTTAATTTTCAAGCAAATAGAAGCATTGAATATTACAGACTCCAAATTATTTGAGCTGGATAAATAAATTTTAAAGGAAATAACTATGTTTTTATTATAAAAATAGTAGCAATAATAGTATCATTCTTTTACATTTTTGTAAATTACAATTTCTATAATTCTGTTATCTTCAGACCTTAAAATGCCCAAAATTTTTAATATATTATGGCTTGGAATTGTAGAAGTATTTTCTGGATTATGTTGCTTTATTCGGTTTTTATCCAGAAACAAGAGTAGTAGTAATGATTCAAATGTAGAAACTCGAAACTATTAAATTAGAAGAAAAAAAAAAAAAAAAAATGC